>Ga0102962_1000011_pt1 | contig 120261 bp, 108 predicted proteins | sample SalPonF2_C_D2_MG_FD_84519 | JGI IMG/M metagenome (GOLD analysis project Ga0102962, IMG submission 84519) | Salt pond soil microbial communities from South San Francisco under conditions of wetland restoration - Salt Pond MetaG SF2_C_D2_MG ...
AGGGCGCAGAGCGCGCCCAGCAGCAGCGATCCGGCACCGATGGCGAACAGCGGCAGGTAGGTGCCGATCTGGTCGTAAAGCCAGCTCATGCCGTAGCCGGCGACGGTCTGCGCCAAGGCGAACATGGTGGTCATCCAGCCCCACACCTGCTTCTGGCGCGCCGCCGGCACCAGTTCCGCCACGCAGCCCGAGGACAGGGCGACCACGCCCGGCACCAGCGCGCCGACCGCGAGCGACGAGGCCGCCAGCGCCGAAGCGGTTACGCTCGCCAGCGGCAGGGCGACGGCGGCGGCCTTGACCGTCACCGCCGCCAGCAGCCCGCCGCGAAAGCCGGTGCGCGCGGCGAGCGCGCCGGCCAGCAGGGGCCCGCAGGCCGCGCCCACGCCGAACAGCGTCCAGTCATGGCCGCCGGCAGCGAGGCCGCGCCCGAGCTGGCGCGCGATGAAGTCGACCCAGAATACCGTGTGCGGCACAAAGCCGATGGCGTCGAACGTGTACACGGCCACCAGCAGGCTGACGGCGAGGACCGGCATGGCGCGGCTGATGCGCCGGCTGTTTTGTGTCTCCGATTCCAGCGGCGCCAGGCTGCGCCACACCGGCCACGAGGCCAGGGCCAGCGCCGCCGCCAGCGCGCCCAGCGCGATCCACGCGGTGGCGACGCTGCGCTGCGCCAGCCACGGCACCACGGTGCCGGCGAAGATGACTCCCACGCCGATGCCGGTGAACACCAGGGCGGAGACGCGCGGGCGGTGCCGGGCATCGACGCGCGCCAGCGCCGACGGCGCGGCGACCACCATGAGCACCGCGCCGGTAACGCCCGCCAGGCCGCGCCACGCCAGATACCAGCCCAGGCCCCAGGGCTCGGCGCAGGCGAAAAAGCTTACGATCGTGAGCAGTAGGCTCGCGCCCATGACGCGGCGCGTGCCCCAGCGCTCGGACAGGCCGTGCGCGCTCACCGCGCCCAGCAGGTAGCCGAACAGGTTGGCGGCGCCCAGGTAGTTGGCGGCCGAGGCGCTGAACCAGTGCGCCTGCACCAGCGCCGGGATCATGGGCGTGTATGCGAAGCGGGCCAGACCGATGCCGATGAGCGTGGCGCAGGCGCCGGCCAGCCCCAGGCTCCAGGGTGAGCGCTGCGCCGTCATGGTGTGCTCCGGCCGAAACTATCCACGCCTGCATTATGCGTGCTTGCCGTTATCGCGTCGAACGATTTAAATTGATTATTAATATCTCCAAAAGAGATCAAAGCGATGGAGCTGAGATCACTGAGGCTTTTTCTCGCCGCGGCCGAGAACGCGAGCTTCTCGCGCGCGGCCGAACGCATGCACACCGTCCAGTCCAACGTCACCAGCCACGTACAGAAGCTGGAGGGCGAGCTCGGTGCGCCGCTGTTCGACCGCCGCGGCCGGCGTGTCTCGCTCACCTGGGCCGGGCGCCGCCTGCAGGACTATGCTGTGCGCTTGTGCGCCCTGCACGACGAAGGGCTGGCGGAGATCCGCAGCGCCGCGCGCCGCCCGAACGGCCCTTTGCGGCTGGGCTCCATGGAGACCACGGCGGCGGTGCGCCTGCCGGGGCTGCTGACGGAATTCTGCCGCGCCTTTCCCGAGGTGGGGTTGAGCCTGCAGACCGGGCCCAGCGCAGAGCTGGAGGCGGGCGTGCTGGCGGGCACACTGGACGCGGCGTTTATCGCCGGGGATGTCGATGCGCGCCTGACCGCGGTGCCGGCCTACCGCGAGGAGCTGGTATTGGTGGGGCCGGGCGCCGAGGCGCCGCCGCGCGGCGGCGCTCTCGGCGACTGCACGCTGGTGGTGTTTCGCGCCGGCTGCTCCTATCGGCGCCAGCTCGAGCGCTATCTGGCCTCGAACGGGGGGCACCGCGGGCGTATCATGGAGTTCGGCACGCTGGACGGTATTCTCGGCTGTGTTGCCGCGGGTATGGGCGTCACGGCGCTGCCGCGCAGCGCCGTGAGCCGGCACCGGGACCGCTTTCGCCTGAGCATCACGGCTCTGCCCAAACGCTTTGCGGCCATGGCCACCCATCTGGTCTACCGTGCCGAGGCCGCGCGCGCACCGGCGCTGGCGGCCTTTGTCGCCGGATTCGAGGCGGGCACCGACGCCGGGCCGCGCTTTGACGCCACGCACGCCATCGGGCACACAGCACTGGAGACAACATGAGCGCATCAAGCCATTCGCAGCGCAATATCGAGCGCTTCAACGAAATCGCCGCCTCGTGGGATGAGCACGCGGGCCGCGTGGAGACCGCACAGGCGGTGGCGCGCGCCATGCTGGAGGCGCTGGACCTGCGCGGCGACGAGCGCGCCCTGGAGTTCGGTTGCGGCACGGGGCTGGTGACCGCGCTGCTGGCTTCCAGCGTGGCCCACGTCACCGCGGCGGACAGCGCCCCCGGGATGCTGACCGTGCTGGAGCAAAAACGCGCCGAGCTGGGTCTGGACAACGTGGATACGCTGCAGGCGGACGTGTCAGCGGACGCGCCGGCCGGCCCGTTCGATCTCATCTTCAGCAGCATGACACTGCACCATATCGAGGACGTCGCCGGCCTGTTCCGGCGTCTGGCCGCCATGCTTGCCCCCGGCGGGCGCGTGGCGCTGGCCGATCTGGAAGCCGAGGACGGCACCTTCCACGGCCCGGACAAGCCGGGCATCGCCCACCACGGCTTCGAGCGCACGGACCTGGAGCGCTGGCTGCGCGGGGCCGGGCTGACGGACGTGCGCCTCAGCACCGCGCACGTGGTGCACAAGGTGGGCGCGGACGAGCGCGAGCACGACTACCCGATCATCCTGGCCGTCGCGCGCAAGCCGGGTTAGCTCGCGCGCGGCCCGCTCAACCCAGCCCGCGGTGCCAGTCGGCGACGGCGCGCCCGATCTCGTCGGGCGAGTCCTCCTGAATGAAGTGGCTGCCGCGCACGGTCACCTCCCGCTGGTGGGGCCAGGTGCGGCAGAACTCGCGCATGGCGCCGGTGAGGATGGCCCCGGGCTCGGCGTTGACGAAGAGCTTGGGCAGCGGGCTGGCCTTCAGCCAGTCCGCGTAGGCCTGCACGATGGCGGCCACGTCGGCCGGCTCGCCGTCGATCGGGATCTCGCGCGGCCAGGTCAGCGTGGGCCGCCGGTCCTCGCCTTCGCGCGCAAAGGGACGGCGGTATTCCGCCATCTCCTCGTCCGAGAGCCGGCGCAGGATGGAGCCCGGCAGCACGCGCTCCACGAACACGTTTTTCCTGAGCGCCATGTCCTCGCCCGCCTGGGAGCGAAAGCCCTGGAAAAGGGGCCGGATGGACTCGGGCCACTGCGCCCACGTCACCGGCATCACGATGGCCTCCATGTAGGCGATGCCGCGCACGCGTTCGGGGTGGCGGCGCGCCCAGTCGAAGCCCAGCGCCGAGCCCCAGTCGTGTATCACCAGGGTGACGTCGTCGCCCAGGGCAAGCTGTTCCAGCAGCGCGTCCAGGTAACGCCGGTGCTCGACGAAGCGGTAGCTGCCCGGGCCGGGCTGATCCAGCTTGTCGGAGTCGCCCATGCCGATCAGGTCGGGCGCGATGCAGCGTGCCTGGCCTTGCAGGTGCGGCATGACGTTGCGCCACAGATAGGACGACGTGGGGTTGCCGTGCAGGAAGACGACGGCAGGGCCGTCGCCGCGCTCGACGTAGGCCATGCGCTTGCCCAGCACGCTGGCCGTGCGTTTTTCGGATTGCCAGTCGGTGTCCATGGCGGCTCAGCCCAGGTGGTCGTCGAGGAAGGCCAGCGTGCGCCGGCGCGCGCGCTCGCAGGCGTCGGCGTCGAAGCTGGCGCGCTCGTCGCAGCAGAAGCCGTGGCCGGCGCCGTCGTAGACGAAAATGGGGATCTTGGGGTGCTCGGCCTGGATCGCGGCCACGTCGGACAGCGGGATGGCGCCGTCGCGGTCGCCGAAATGCATCTGCACCGGGCACTGGGGCTGGAGCGCCTTCTTGCCGGCGATGCCGCCGCCGTAGTAGCACACGGCCGCGCTCAGGCCGTCCACCTGGCCGGCGGCGACCCACGCCACGTAGCCGCCGAAGCAGTAGCCGACAACGGCGGCGCGTGCGGCCTGCAGCGAGGCGGCCGCGGCGCTCACGTCGCGCACCAGGTCGTCGTCCTTGAGCTGGCCGCGCAGGGCGCGCCCCTTCTGGATGGAGGCATCGCTGTAGTCGAGCTCGACGCCGTGCTCGATGCGGTCGAACAACGCCGGCGCGACGACCTCGAAGCCGTCCGCGGCGTAGCGGTCGCAGACGCGGCGGATGTGGCCGTTGATGCCGAAAATCTCCTGCGCGATCACCAGGCCGCCCTTGGCCTGGCCGGGCGGCGCGGCGCGGTAGGCGGCTAGCTTGTGACCGTCGCTGGCGGTGAGTTGCGCGGTGTCACCCATGGCGTTCCTCCTCGTGAGAAGCGGCTGCAACAGTTAAGTGTCGGAAAGATGTTAAGGCGCACTGCGCGCCCGCTTAAGCGCGCACCAGCAAAGCGACCCAGGCAGCGGCCAGCGCGACCACGGCGCCCGCGGTCAGATGCGTTCGAAGCCGCAGGTAGCCGGCGCTGAGGCCGTCTGCGAAGCCGCGGCGTTCCTGGTACCAGACGAACGCCAGGCTCGCGGCCAGCAGCGGCAGCGCGATCCCCGGCGGCAGCGAAGCGCCTATCCAGCCCGCCAGCGCGGGCACCACGCTCCACGCATAGCGCTGCCGCTCCGCATGTCCGCCAAGCGCCCATCCCCAGTGTACCGCGCCCACGAAAGACAGAATGACAGCCGCATAAACGGCGAGCACATGGCCGGCCGCTGCCGGCGTGTGCAGCCACAGCCAAGCGGCGAGGCCGGCGAAAGGGATCAGGCCGCCGTAGCCTGCGAGCAGCGCGGTGGCCGGCAGGCGCGCCGGGCGTGCGTCCGGGGCCGAAGGCCCGGACAGGCGCGAGCGCGCCGACTCGATGCCGCCGGCGAATTCGCCGTCGATGAACACCTGCGGCAGGGTGGGATGGCCGGTCATCGCCTTGAGTGCCTGAAAGAGCTCCCGGTTGGCCGCGTCGCCCATGCCCAGTTCCACATCGCGCCAACGCCCGCCGCTTTGGTCGAGCAGGCGGTCCAGCCCGGCAAGGTCGGTGACCGGCGAGCGAAAAATCACCACCGGCGCGGCGTGCGTCAACGCGTGCAGATTCCGTTCATCGCTCATCGCAGTCTCCGGGAAGGGTGCCGGCGGGTGAGCGCCGGGCGGTGCTCGGACAGATAGTTTCTATGCTAACGTTATCGCATCCCGAGGTTCACGCGCAGGCCGCTATAGCCCGCGGTCTCCGCGCCATTTTCCCCCAAGGAGGGCACCATGCAGAAGTTCGGTGTGGGTCAGCCGGCAACGCGTTTCGAGGATCAGCGCCTGCTTACGGGCCAGGGTCGCTACATCGACGACGTCAACCTGGAGGGCCAGCTCTATGGCTGGGTGGTGCGCTCGCCACATGCCCACGCGCGCATCAAAAGCCTCGATGTGGAGGGCGCGCGCGAGGCGCCGGGCGTGCGCGCTGTCTATACCGCGCAGGACCTGGAGGCGGACGGCGTGGGCCACCTGCCGTGCCTGCATAACCTGACCCAGAGCAACGGCAAGCCGCTGGTCACCCCGCCGCGCCCGGCGCTCGCGCACCAGCGTGTGCGCCACGTGGGCGATCCGGTCGCTTTCATTGTCGCCGAGTCGCGCCACCAGGCCGAGGAGGCGGCCGACCAGGTGCTGGTGGACTACGACATGCTGGCGGCGACAACCGACCCCGCCGCCGCGATGGAATCCGGCGCCGAACCGGTCTGGCCCGACGCCGCCCCCGACAATGTCTGCTTCGACTGGGACACGGGCGACGCCGCGGCCGTGGATCAGGCGTTCCAGCGCGCCGCGCGCGTGGTGGAGCTCGATCTGGTCAACAACCGCATCGTCGCCAATCCGATGGAGACCCGCGGCGCCATCGGCGCGGTGGAGCCGGACAGCGGCCGGCTGGTGCTGCACGTCTCCTGCCAGGGCGTGCACAATCTGCGCCAGACGCTGGCCGAGCACATCTTCCAGGTGCCCGAGGAGCAGATTCACGTCCTTTGCCCGGACGTGGGCGGCGGCTTCGGGATGAAGATCTTTCTCTACCCCGAATACGTGCTGGTGATGCACGCCGCCCGCAAGCTGGGTGCACCGGTGAAGTGGATCGCCGAGCGCGGCGAGGCCTTCGTCAGCGACGACCACGGCCGCGACAACCGCACCCGCATCGCCCTGGCGCTGGACGAGCAGGCGCATTTCCTGGGCGTGCGCGTGAATACGGTGGCCAACATGGGCGCTTACCTGTCCAATTTCGGCCCGCTCATTCCCACCGGAGCGGCCACGCCCATGCTGGTCGGCTCGTACGCCATTGCGGCTGCGCACGCGCGCGTGCGCGGGGTGTTCACCCATACCAATCCGGTCGATGCTTACCGCGGCGCGGGCCGCCCGGAGGCCGCCTACGCCATCGAACGCCTGGTGGACGCGGCGGCACGCGAGACGGGTCTCGGGCCCGACGAGATCCGCCGGCGCAACTTCATCAAGCCGGAGCAGATGCCCTACACCACGGCCATGGGCGTGACCTACGATTCCGGCGACTTCGCCCAGAACCTGGACGATGCGCTGGAGCTCGCGGACTGGGCCGGTTTCGAGGCGCGGCGCCAGGCGGCGCGCAGCCGGGGCAAGCTGCGCGGCATCGGCCTGTCCGCCTACATCGAGCGCTGCGCCGGCGGATTCCCCGAAGAGGCGCGCATCCAGATGGCGCGCGACGGCCGCGTGACCCTGTTCGTGGGGACTCAGAACAACGGCCAGGGCCATGAGACCGCTTTCCGCCAGATTCTGGCCGACCGCCTGGGGGTGGCGTTCGAGGAAGTCACCGTGGTGCAGGGCGATTCCGACCGCGTGCGCTTCGGCAAGGGCACGATGGGCTCGCGCTCGGTGCCCGTGGGCGGCGCCGCCACCGCCGGCGCCGCCGGCAAAGTGGTTGAAAAGGCCAAGGAGAAGGCGGCGGAACTTTTGGAGGCGGCCGCGGGCGATGTGGAGTTCGACGACGGTTCTTTCCGCATCGTCGGCACCGACCGCGCGGTGAGCTTCAAAGCCGTGGCCGAGGCGGCGGCCCCCGCGGACGGCGGGCCGAGCTTCGATGAGAGCGAGCGCTGGGCGCCGCCGGCGTTCACCTATCCCAACGGCACGCACGTGTGCGAACTGGAGGTCGACGCCGATACCGGCGTGGTGCAAGTGCTCAACTACTCGGTGGTGGATGACTTCGGCAAGGTGGTCAACCCGCGCCTGGTGGCGGGGCAGATCCACGGCGGCATCGCCCAGGGTCTGGGCCAGGCGCTGCTCGAACGCTGCGTGTTCGACGCCGAGTCCGGCCAGCTTCTGACCGGCAGTTTCACCGACTACACCATGCCGCGCGCGGACAACATGCCGCCCATACAGATCGAGTTCAACGAGGTGCCGTGCACCACCAATGCGCTGGGCATGAAAGGCGCCGGCGAGGCGGGTGCGATCGGCGCTCCGCCGGCGATCATCAATGCCCTCGTGGATGCGCTCGGCGAATTCGGTGTGCGCCACGTGGACATGCCGGCCACCACGGAAACCCTCTGGCGGCTCATCCGCCAAAGCGCGCGGCAGGCAGCATGACGGGGCCGCGGCGGCGCGCCTTCACCACAGGATGGGCTCGCCGTCGCGGAAGAAACCGCCGCTGGGCCCGTTCTCGGGCAGGGTCGCCGCCCACACGATGCCGGCGGCGCCCTGCTCCACCGAGCGCACGGCGTTGGTCCCGCCCAGGTCGGTGCGCACCCAGCCCGGGCAAACGGCGTTGACCAGCACGCCGCGGTCCGCGAGCGCGTGCGCCATCACCCGGGTAAGCGCGTTGAGCGCGGCCTTGGACGCCCGGTAGCCGAGATAACCCGCACCCATGTCGTGCAGCGCGCCCAGGCCGGAGGAAACGTTGACGATGCGCCCATGGCGGCGGATATGGGGCGCCAGCGCCTGGATCACGCGCAGGGCGCCGACCGTATTGACGTCGAACGCCTGCATCACCGTGGCCGGCGCCACCTGCAACGGATCCGACGAGCGCTCGGGCGGGTTGCGCCCGGATTCGGCCATAATGCCGGCGTTGTTGACTAGTGCGTCGACGGCGCCGTGTTTTTCCGCCGCCCAGCGCGCCAGGGCACTGGCGTCCTCGTCGCGGGTCACATCCAGCGCTTGCATGTCGGCCGACGCGCCGCCCGCTCTGAGGGTGGACAACGCCTGCTCGCCGCGCTGCGGGTCGCGGCTGGTGATGACAACGTGATAACCGAGTTGGCCGAGCTGGCGCGCGGTTTCCAGTCCCAGGCCGCGGTTGCCGCCGGTGACGATGGCGATGGGTTGAACGCTCATGGTCGCCTGCCTCTGGTTTGCGGATTGACTGACTCATTGTAACGAGGGCCGGTGGACGAACTGATCTCCGTTCTCATGCCGGTGCGAAACGGCGGCCGCTGGCTGCGACCGGCCGTGGAGAGCATTCTGCGGCAGCCGGGCGTGCGCGTTGAGCTCGTGCTGGTGGATGACGGTTCCAGCGACGGGGCCGTGGCCGCGCTGCCGGCCGATGCGCGCCTGCGCCGGCTGGCCAATCCCGGCCGCGGCCTGGTCGATGCCCTGAACGCCGCCGCGGCGGCGGCGCGGGGTGCCTGGCTGGCGCGCATGGACGCCGACGACGAAGCCCTGCCGGGGCGTCTGCAGGCGCAGCTCGCCTATCTCCGGGACCAACCGGGAGTCGGCATCTGCGGCACGGGCGTCGATATCTTCCGCGAGGACGGACGCCCGTGGGGCGGCTATCGCCATTACCAGGCCTGGATCAACGGGCTGCGCACGCCGCAGGCGATCGCGCGCGAGATCTTCGTGGAAAGCCCCATTCCGCATCCCACGGCGATGATGCACCGCGACCTGTTTAATCGGCTGGGCGGCTATCGGGACGTGCCGTGGGCCGAGGACTACGATTTGTGGCTGCGCGCGTTCGCCGCCGGCATCGGCATGGGCAAGCCCGAGGGCATCTGGCTGCGCTGGCGCGACCACGACGCGCGCACGTCGCGCGTCGACCAGCGTTATACCGGCGGGCGGTTTCTGCAGGCCAAAGCGCATTACCTGGCGTGCACGGTGCTGCGGGCACGGCACGCCGTGTTGCTGGGTGCCGGCGCGACCGCGGCCAGGCTGTGCGACGCGCTGGAGCAGGCCGGGGCCGGCGTGGCGGCGTTCGTCGACGTGAACCCGCGCCGCGTGGGCGGGCGCAAGCGCGGCCGGCCGGTGCTCACGCTGGAGCGGGCCGTGGCTGCTTATCGCGACGCCGTTTTCATCGCCGCGGCGGGCTCGCGCGGCGCGCGCGGGCGCATCCGCGAGGCCATGCGCCGCCGCGGGCGGCACGAGGGCGGGGATTTCTGGTGCGCCGCCTGACGCGCCGCCGGCTAGCGCGCCTACCCGCTACCGCGTCCCGCTACCGCGTCCCGCTACCGCGTCCCGCACCGCTCGTCGTGGATGCCCCCGCTTGCGGTTCGGCTGCGCGCTTATAGCCGGTGACCATGGCCCTGACCAGATTCTCACGGTGCATGAAGCTGCCCGCGACAACGCCGCCGACATGCAGCAGGACCAGGAAAAGCGTGAAGTTGGCGAGGAAGTCGTGCGCCTCTTCCAGCGACTCCCCCAGTTCCTCCTGCCCGGCGAGCCACGGGGCCAGCGGACCAAGCCCCTTGTCGGCCCCGTAAATGACCAGCCCGGTGACCACGGTGGCCGCCAATGCCAGCAGCAGGGTCACGATCATGGCGCCCCCGGCCGGATTGTGTCCCAGGTAGCGCCGCGCGCGGCCGCTCAGCATGCGCCCGAGGTAGGCAAGGGTCCTTGCCGGGTCCGCGCACGAAGTCGGTGAAGCGGGCATGGCGGGTTCCGACGACCCCCCACGCCAGGCGCGCGATGATCAGCGCCCCCACCACGTAGCCGGCGACGACGTGGGGCTGGAGCTGATCTTCCTCGGTGAAGTACGCCACGAAGAACGCGGCGACCAGGGACCAGTGGAACAGGCGGACGAAAGGGTCCCATACTTTGACGCGGGCTTGTGCCGACATGCTGCGCCATGCTCTTTGCTGTACCTCGACGACAGGCTAACTGGTTGCGAACCGCCCTTGTTTGACCGCCGTCAACGCACGGTGCGGTTATGAGCGGCGCCTTTCCGGCACTGCCCGAGGGGTGTGAGCCCGCGTGCCCGGGTTGCCGCCATCGCGAGCTGAGCGCCGCGCAAAGCGGGGCGCGCAAAAGCGCATGGCTGGCGCGCGCTTTGGCGCCCTGGGCCGACCGCCTGGAGGCTTTGCGGGCTCCGCCGCCGGCCGAGCGCTGGGCGTACCGGGACAAGGTCACGCTGACGGCCGAATGGGCGGCCGGGCGGTGGCGGTTGGGTCTGCGCCGGCGCGGCGAGGTCGTCGACATCCCGTATTGCCCCGTGCATTCGCCGCGCACGCGCGCCATGGTGGGCGCGCTGACCGCGGTCTTGCCCGATGCCGCGCGCTTGCCGTTCGCCTTTTACGCCCAGTCGGGCCGTCAGGCGGCGCTGGTGGTCAAGGCGCGGGCGATTGACGATGTGGCCTGGGTGCGCGATTTGATGCCCACGCTGGACGCCTGCGGCATGGACGGGCTGTGGCTTCACCTCAACCCGGCGGCGGGACGCCGGGTGTTCGCCAAGCGCGAATGGCGCCTGTTGTGGGGCCAGGCGCGCTCGCACGGCGGTGACGGCCTGTGGTACAGCGTCGGCGCATTTCAGCAAGTGCTGCCGGGGCTGCATGGTGCGGCGCTGGATGAGGCGGAGGCGTTTCTCGCTCCGGGCCCCGAGGCTTGGGTCATTGACCTCTATTGCGGCGCGGGGGCGAGTCTGCACCGCTGGATTGCACGCCGTGCGCAAACGTTGGGTGTGGAGTCATCGCGCGAGGCCGCGGCGTGTGCCGCCGATAACGTCCCGGCCGCCAGCGTGCTTTTGGGTCACTGCGCCACGCGTCTGCCGCAGCTTCGCGCCTTTGCCGCAGGAGCGGGCCGGCGCCTGCTCTACGCCAACCCGCCGCGTACCGGGCTGGAGCCGGCGGTGCTGGATTGGATAGCGCGGGATTGCCGCCCGCAACGGCTGGCTTATCTGTCGTGCAGCGCCGGTACGCTGGCGCGCGACTTGGAGAGGCTGTGCGCGCACGGCTTCAGGGTGGAGCGGCTCCTACCGTTCGACTTCTTTCCTCAGACCCACCACGTGGAGGCGCTGGCGCTGGTTTCAGGCCCGGTCTCGTAGCCATCGCCTCACATGGTGGCGCCCAGTTGCCAGGGCACGAACTCGTGATCGCCGTAACCGAAGTCCTCGCTCTTGGTCTTTTCGCCGGAGGCGACCGCGAGGATCTTCTGAAAGATGCGCTCGCCGCAGGCGTCCACGGTCTCGCCGCCGGCGGCGATGTCGCCGCAGTTGAGGTCCATGTCCTCGGTCTGGTGCTCGTACAGGCGCGAATTGGTGGCGAGCTTGATGGACGGGACCGGCTTGCAGCCGAACGCGGAGCCGCGCCCGGTGGTGAAGCACAGCAGGTTGGCGCCGGCCGCCACCTGGCCGGTGGCCGAGACCGGGTCGTAGCCGGGGCTGTCCATGAACACGAAGCCGCGCCGGGTGACCGGCTGGGCGTACTCGTAGACGTCCACCAGGTTGGTGGTGCCGCCCTTGGCCACCGCGCCCAGCGACTTTTCGATAATGGTGGTGATGCCGCCGGCCTTGTTGCCGGGCGAGGGATTGTTGTTCATCTCGGCGCCCAGTCGGCGCGTGTGCTCCTCCCACCAGCGGATGCGCTGCACCAGCTTTTCGCCCACCTCGCGGCTCACGGCGCGGCGCGTCAGCAGGTGCTCGGCGCCGTAGATCTCCGGCGTCTCGGACAGGATGGCGCCGCCGCCGTGGCGCACCAATCGGTCCACGGCGGCGCCCAGGGCGGGGTTGGCGGTGATGCCGGAGTAGCCGTCCGAGCCGCCGCACTGCAGTGCCAGGCACAGCTCGGAGGCGGCGATCGGCTGGCGTTCGGCGCGGTTGACGTCGGGCAGCATCTCGCGGATCTGGCCGCGGGCGCGCTCGATGGTCTTGCGCGTGCCGCCGGTGCCCTGGATGGTCATGGCAGCGAGCTTGTCGCCGCGCCGCAGGCCCGAGTCGGTGAGCAAGGTGTTGAGCTGCATGACCTCGCAGCCCAGCCCCACCAGCACCACGGCGCCGAAGTTGGCGTGGCGCGCGTAGCCGGCGAGCACGCGCTCCAGCACGTCAAAGCCCAGGCCCTTATCGGCCATGCCGCAGCCCAGTCCGTGCGCGATCGCCACCACCCCGTCCACGTTGGCGTAGTCCTGCAGCTCGCCGGAGAGGCGGAAGGCGTCCGCCACGTGGTGCACCACCGTGGCCGAGCAGTTGACGCTGCCGATCACCGCCACGTAATTGCGCGTGGCCGCGCGGCCGTCGTCGCGCAGGTAGCCCTGGAAGGTGGCGGGTTCGTCCGCGTACGCGGTGGGCTGCGCGTCCTGGCAGAAGGCGTAGTCGAGCTCCAGCTCGCCCATGGAGAGGTTGTGCACGTGCACGTGCTCGCCGGCGCGTATGGGGGCGGAAGCGAAGCCGATGATCTGTCCGTAGCGGCGCACCGGCTCGCCGGCGGCGATGTCGGTGGCGGCGATTTTGTGCGCGGCGCGTACCGTGTCGCGCACAGTGACGTGCCCCGGCTCGATCTCGGCGCCGGGGAGCAGGGGGGTGCGGGCGATGACCACGTTGTCCTTGGGGTGGAGACGAACGGCGGGCGCGGATGACATGCAGGGCTCCTGCGGGGGGCGACGCGGCATACGACGTGCGGGCGTCGCGCGATGGTACGAGCGCCCATTGTACCGATTGCCGCCGCGGCCCGGTAAAGCCGCGGGGTGCTATGCTCGGCGCTACGTGGCTTGTTTGACGGAGATCGGGTGATGGCTTGGACGGGCGGGTGCCTGTGCGGTGCGTGCCGATATTCCATTGACGGGGCGGTGGAGGACGTGGCGCATTGCCACTGCGGCATGTGCCGGCGCGCAAGCGGCGGCATCGTCACCACCTGGCTGACCGTGGCCAGGCCCGCTTTTCGCTGGCTCACGGACGCGGCGGCGGCTTATCGCTCCAGCGCCGGCGCACGGCGGCTTTTCTGTCCGACCTGCGGCGCTCAGCTAGTGTTCGATCAGGATGCCGCGGCGTATGTGGATGTCACGGTGGCCACCCTGGACCGCCCGCAGGATATGCCGGCGACGCGTCATATCTGGTGTGAGAGCCGCTTGCCGTGGCTGCATCTCGATCAAGACCTGCCGGCCGAGGCCCGCGAGACGGATCCTCTGGGACCCGGCGGGTGAGGCCCGTCAGCCTCCGGCTATCGCGTCTTGACCGCCTGCCGGGGCGGGGTTAACGTCGGCTGAAAAACGCGAAAGCGGGCTTGGGCAGGCGCGAAAATGCCGCCCGGCCCTGCACACAAGAACACTAAAGAAAGAACGCCCGCGCCGGGAGGTGCGCCCGCAACGGCGTTCACGACAAGTGCTGCGGGGCGGCCGCCAAGGGGCCGCACTCTTTTGAGGAGAGAGGAGGAGGCGCGTAATGCGGAGGAGACGTTTTCTGGAGCTGGCGGCGGGCGCCGCGGCAGGCGCGTGGCTGCTTGACGGGGCCGGTCACCGGCTATGGGCGGACGAGCCCTCGCTGCAAGCGTGCTTCCGTCCCTGGGATGCCAAAACGCAGAAGATTTCGTGGCCTGCGAAAAAACCGCCGTACAAAATCGGTTTGAGCAACTCCTACGACGGCAACACTTGGCGCTCCGAGATGCTGCACATCGCGCGCTCGTATGCAAAGCGCGCGCATGTGAAGCGCTATCTGGCCGACTTCCATGCCCTGAGCGCGGGCAACGACGTCTCCGCGCAGATCGCGCACATCAACCAGATGGTGCTCGCCGGCATGGATGCCATTTTGGTGGACGCCGCCTCGCCTTCCGGGCTCGACGGAGCGATCGACAAGGCCGTCAAGTCCGGCGTGCTGGTGGTGTCGTTCGACAACACGGTGACCACACCGAAATCGGTGACCGTCAACGAAAACCAATACGAGATCGGGCGCCGCTGGGCGCAGTTTCTGGTCAAGCAGATGCATGGCGAGGGTACGGTGTTGATGGTGCGCGGCGTGAGGGGCACTTTCGTCGACGACCAGCGCACCGAAGGGGGAACCGACGTTTTCGAGCAGCATTCGGGTATTAAAACCGTGGAGGTATTCGGCGACTGGAACAACGACACCGCCCAACAGGTGACGGCCAATGCCGTCGCCGCCAACGGCGCCTTCGACGGTATTTGGTGCCAGGGCGGAGACGTGGGCGTGGTGCGCGCGCTCGACGATGCCGGCTTGTCCATTCCGCCCATGGCGGGCGAGGCGGAGAACGGATTCCGCAAGCTGGCCGCACAGCGCCACTTCCCCATGCTCTCCATCGGCCAATCGCCGTCGCTGTCGGCGGTGGCGCTGGCGGTGGCCATCGAGCTGCTGCGCGGGCACAAGGTTCCCCAGGACATCGCCATCCCGCTGCCCGCGGTGGGCACCGACGATCTCAAAGCCGGCGTCAATTATTTCCCCCATCTGCCGGATAACTTCTACACGCCGATCGACATGCCGGCGTGCGGCCTTTCTTTCGACGTGCACGATGCAACCGGGATGGCGGGCTGAGGCCGCCTCGCACCCCGGAAAAGTCGTGTTGTGCATGCGTTAAGCGTCTGGGAAGAGGCCGGATTCCGGCCCCGAGCGGCGTCTTGGCGCCGCCTCGGGCGCCGGCCCGAGGGGTGCGCCCTTATGTGCACAAAGCAAGGGCTGACCGCTTTTGCATAGAAAACGTTAATTATCTGCGGGCGAAAGAAAAAATCCTTTTTCCGGCCGCCGCGGATGAACCCCTGATTTTGCAATACACGCTACCGGTGCGATAATCTCGCGGCTGCGCACCGGGGCTTTGCTTGGCTGTTTCGTCTCCTGTCTGCGCCAATCGCAGTGCCTCCTGCTGATTCCTCCGGATCGGTAGCTGTCCGGGCGTGTATCTGCTGTCATCGCAAGGGTCTACATCTGATGCGACGGATTGTGACGATCTTGGCCTTGGGCCTCCTGGCTGCGGGTGCAGCGTCGTCCGCGCTGGCGGCGAGTGTCCCCAATACGCTCAAGCAGCGCATCAAGGCGTGCACGGCCTGCCACGGCGAGCAAGGGGGCGGCGGGCAGCAGGATTTCTATCCGCGTCTGGGCGGCCAGCACGCCGGCTATCTTTTCCGCCAACTGCGTGAGTTCCGGGAGGGCATCCGCGCCTACCCGGTGATGCAGTACATGGCCAACCGCCTGCCCGACGACTATCTGCACGAGATCGCGCAGTACTTCAGCGAGCAGAATCCGCCCTATCCGCCGGTGGCCCAAAACACCTTTAACCCCGCGCTGATCGTGCTGGGCCGCCAGCTCACCAATCAGGGGAACTGGCGCACCGGGGTGCCCGCCTGCGAGGCATGCCACGGGCCCGATCTGCGGGGGACCCCGCCCTACATACCCGACCTGCTCGGCCAGCCCATCGCCTATATCGACGCCCAGTTGGGCGGCTGGGCCGCGGGCACGCGCGGGCCCAAGGGCGATGTCATGCGCTGGGTGGCGAGCGATCTCAGCCAGCAGGACATCCGGGCGCTCGATGCTTACCTGGCCACGCTGCGTCCGCCGGGCCAGTCTCACGTGTCCTTGCTCAAACCGGGCTACCAGCAGCCGAGGCCGCCGGTGGAGTCCCGTGTCTATGAATTCCCCAACGGCGCGTGGGGTCGGTGAGACGATCGTCGGTCAAGGATGTTGAACGGGTGAACGTGATGAAGCGACTGTTGACAGCCCTTCCTGTGCTGATTGCGGCTTGGGTGCTCGCGTTGCCGGCTGCCGCTGCGACCGGCGCCACGGCGTCCGGCAGCGCCAAAAGTCAGCAGCAGTTGATCAAGAAGGGCGAGTACCTGGCGCGCGCCGGCGACTGTATCGCCTGCCACACGGCGCCCGGCGGCAAGCGCTTCGCGGGCGGCTATGCCCTGCCGACGCCCTTCGGCACCCTCTATACGCCCAACATCACGCCCGACAACGAGTACGGCATCGGCCAGTGGAGCTTTGACGATTTCTACAATGCGCTGCATGATGGGGTCGCGCCGGGCGGCGTGCTGGGCGGCCATTATCTCTACCCCGCATTCCCGTATCCCTCGTACACCCATATCAAGCGTTCCGACGCCAAGGCGATCTGGGCATACCTGCGCTCGCTGAAGCCGGTGCACTATCAGCCGCCCCAGAACGAGATGGAATTCCCGTTCAATATCCGGCAGGCGCTGATCGGGTGGCGTCTGCTGTTCTTTCACCCGGGCACGTACAAGCCCAATCCCAAGCACTCCAAGGAGTGGAACCGGGGCGCCTACCTGGTGCAGGGGCTGGGTCACTGCGGGGCCTGCCACACCGATCACAACTTCCTGGGCGCCAAGAAGGAGGGCGACTACCTGGCCGGCGGGGCGATTCCGGTGCAGAACTGGTACGCGCCCAACCTGACGTCCAATCAGCGCTACGGCGTGGGCGGGTGGAGCAAGCAGGAGATCGTGCAGTTGCTCAAGACCGGCATCTCGGCCAAGAACGCCACCTTCGGCCCCATGAGCGACGTGGTTCACGATAGTCTGCAATACCTGAACGACAAGGATCTGGACGCGATCGCGACCTATCTGAAGTCGCTGCCGGCGAAAGACGAACCGGAACCGCCGGATCACCAGGAGCTGTCCAAGGAGCAGCGCCAGATTCTGTACAGCATGGGCCAGCACCTGTACGCGCGGCATTGCTCCGAGTGCCATCAGCCCGGCGGCGAGGGCGTCAAGAGCATTTATCCGCCCCTGAAGGACAACGGGGCCATCATCGCCCGCAATCCCGTGGATCCCATCCGCATGATTCTGCAGGGCGGGTTTGAGGCGCCTACGCAGGGCAACCCGCGGCCGTTCTCCATGCCCCCGTTCGCGCAGATCCTGAACGACAAGCAGGTGGCCGCTCTGGCGACCTACATTCGCCAGAGCTGGGGCAACGACGCCAGTCCCGTGCCACCCTCCCTGGTGGAGAAGTACCGCACGATCAACATGAAGTAAGGCGGCCCGCCCCCGGAGCGCGGCGCCGCCTCAGAAGCTGTTGAGAACCGTCGCGAGCGAGCTGCCGAGCGCCGATTGCGGCGGGATCGAGCTCATGTCGATCACCAGTGCGCCGGGCGGCAGCGCCGCCAGCACGTCCCGCGCCAAGAGCACTTCCTCGACCGCCGCCCCGTTCAGCAGCATGCCGACCACCACGTCCTGGTCCTTTACTGCCTGCTCGGGCGTGGACGCCTGGCGGGCTCAGGCCTCGACCAGCGGCGCGGCCTCCTCCGGAGAACGGTTCCGTACGGTCAGCTCGAAGCCCGCCTGGAGCAGATCGGCCGCCATCGGGAGGCCCATCAGACCGGTGCCCGGGAACGCGATGCGCGTCGTCATGTGCCGCTACGGCGTGGCGATCACGCGCTGCTGCTGCTCGCCCAGACCCTGTACGCTCAGGCGCATCACGTTGCCGGGCTTGAGGTAGATCGGCGGCTTGTGGCCCATGCCCACGCCGGGCGGGGTGCCGGTGGTGATCACGTCGCCCGGCATCAGGCTCATGAATTGGCTCAGATAGCTGACCAGCGTGGGGACGCCGAAGATCATGGTGTCGGTGTTGCCGTCCTGCTGGCGCACGGCGTCCACTTCCAGCCACAGATCCAGCTTTTGCGGATCGGCCACTTCGTCGCGCGTGACCAGCCACGGCCCCATGGGCGCGAAGGTGTCCGCGCTCTTGCCCTTGACCCACTGGCCGCCGCGCTCGGCCTGGAAGCTGCGCTCGGAGACATCGTTGATCACGCAGTAGCCGGCAACATGATTCAGGGCCTCTGCCTCGCTGACGTAGTTGGCGCGCCGCCCGATAACCACGCCCAACTCCACTTCCCAGTCGGTCTTCTCGGAGCCGCGCGGGATCATGACGTCGTCGTTGGGCCCGCAGATGGAGCTGGTGGCCTTCGTGAACACCACCGGCTCGCTGGGCAGGTCCATGCCCGACTCGCGGGCGTGATCCGCGTAGTTGAGGCCGATGGCGATGAGTTTGCCCACCCGGCCCACGCACGGGCCGATGCGCACCCCGGCATCCACGCCGGGCAGGGTCTGCGGATCGATCTTGCGCAGTCGCTCCAGAGAGGCATCGTCGAGCGTGTCCGGACCGATGTCGTCGATGGTGCCGGACAGATCCCGGATGCCGCCCTGGGCATCCATCAAACCGGGCTTTTCCGTCCCTTGGGGGCCATAGCGTAGCAATCGCATGAGGTCGAACTCCTCCGTTTATGGGTTGATCGCCCGCATGAGCGGGCGGGTGCGCTCAGAATAGCAGATGGCCGGGGCGCGATCCCGTGCAACGCCGTGCGTCACGGCGATCGCGCCGCCCCCGCGGGCATCATCGGCGGCGTGTTCGAGGGGCGCGTCGCGGGCCCCGGCGCCATCTTCGTCGAAGACGGCGCCCCCTCGGGGTGGTAGCTGCGGGCGCCGCGGCGGGATCCGCTCGGGTACACTGAACGGCCGTTGCCAACGATCAGGGGGAAACGATGCAAATCCTGGATACCGACCAGACCCGTGCGCGGTTGGACTATGCCGGACTGGCGCAAGCCGTGGCGGAGGTGCTGCGACAGGGCAGGGCAAACGCCCCGGTGCGCACGGCGCTGGGTCTGCCCCAGGCGGGGACGCTGCTGCTCATGCCCGCGGCGGACGACGACATCGCCATGACCAAACTGGTCACGGTGCATCCGCACAACGTGGAGCGGGACCTGCCGACCATTCAGGGGGAGATGGTCGTCATGGACGCGCGCACGGGTGTTCGTTACGGCCAGCTCGACGGCGCCACCGTGTCGGCGCGGCGCACCGCGGCTGTCTCGCTGCTGGCCGCCCAGTGCCTCGCGCCGCAACCCGCCTCGCCGCTGCTGATCGTCGGCGCCGGCGCCCAGGCCCGGGCGCATTTGGAAGCCTTCCATGAAGGCTTGGGCGTGGACACGGTTTTCATTGCCTCGCGGACCCGGGAACGGGCGGAGCGGCTGGGCGCTTACGCGCGCGAGCGCGGGCTGACGGCGACGGTGGTCGACTCACCGCAGGCGGCCCTGGGTGATGCGCGCCTGATCGCGACCACCACGACCAGCCGCGAGCCGGTGCTGCCCGACACCCTGCCTGAGGATGCCTTCGTTGCCGCCGTGGGCGCGTTCAACCCGGAGATGGCGGAGCTGTCGCCGGCTTTGATCGCCGGCAGCACGGTCTTTGTCGACACGCTGGAGGGCGCGCGCGAAGAGGCGGGCGACCTGATTCAGGCGCAGCGCGCCGGGCGCTTCGACTGGGACCGGGCGCGTACGCTGCAGCAGGCGCTGGCGCTCGACGCCAAGCCCGCCGGTCCGGTGCTGTTCAAGAGCGTGGGCTGCTCGCTGTGGGATCTGGCGGCGGCGCGGCTGGCCTTCGCCGGCGAGCAAACGGGTTAGGAGCCGTCGCGAGCAACGATAACCGGCTGTTCGACGGCCTCTACGGTTGTGTATGCCCGTCCCGGATGGGCGGCGTGAATTGCAGGCTGGTGTCCCAGGGGAAATAGATCCAGGTGTCCTGGGACACTTCGGTGACAAAGGTGTCGACCATCTCCAGCCCGGCAGGCTTGGCGTACACCGTGGCCAGATGCGCGTTGGGCAGCATGCGCCGCACCACGGCGGCGGTGCGGCCCGTGTCCACCAGGTCGTCGACGATGAGCACGCTGGGCTCGCCTTCGGCATCCATCGACAGGATGCGCTCGCTCACGGTCTTCAGCACCTCGGTCTCCCCTTGCGTCTGGTAGTCGTGATAGGAGACCACGCAGACGGTCTCGATCAGACGGATGCCGAGCTCGCGCGCCACCACGGCGGCCGGCACCAGCCCGCCGCGCGTCACGCACACGATCGCCTTCCAACTGTGCTGGCCGGACAGCCGCCACGCCAGCGCGCGCGCGTCGCGGTGCAGTTGATCCCACGATACCGGGAAAGCCTTTTCCTGCGTCTGCATGGCGGAGCCCTCGCTAGCGTTTTTCAGGTCGCGGCGGCCTGCGCGCGGCCGAGTCGGCCGCGCGCATCGTGCTTGTTGCCGGCAGCCGCGGAGCTTACCCGGCCTGGTGCCAGGGCAGGCGCGTGTGCACGGTCGCCGGGGGCAGGCAGATGCCGCGGTTGCTGCACGACTGCACGCGCACGCTGACCGACAACGCGCCGGCCGCCTTGGCCGCCGCCACCGCCGAAGGCGGCAGGGTGGCGTTCAGGGTGGTGTTGTTGCCGTACACCTTGATCGGCGTGTTGCCGAGCGTGATCCCGCTTTTCACCCCCGGCGGGTAGCGGGTATGCAGCTTGACCGCGGAGCCGCCGGCGCGGGCGTGCAGCGTGGTGGGAATGAGCGAGTCGAGCGATGCCGGGTGGGCGTTGACGTGCCAGCCGGACGCGAGCCGCAGTCGCACCGCCAGGGCGCGCGTGCCGTCGTTGGCGACCGGGGCGGGAAACCAGGCCTGGATATGCACCTTGTTGGCCGAGTCCGGCAGCCCGCCGGCACGCGCGGGGGCCGGGGTCAGCGCAACGGTGCAGGCGAAGGCCGCCGCCAGCAGCAGGTTCAGTCCGGCTCGGCGCAGGAGAGTGGATCGTGTCACGTTTGACCTCCGGAGGCTTGTCGTATGGCATGCACCAGATCGGAAGCGGAGAACAGCCCCGGCAGGCGCTGCACCACATGGCCCTTGGAATTGAGCACCACGGCGAAGGGCAGGCCGGTGCCGCCATAGCCTACCAGCAGCTTCTCCAGGCGCTTGTGGGGATGGGTCAGGTCCACCTTGAACGCCGCCAGGTGGGCGCGGTGCGCGGCGTGCACCACCGAGCTTTGCGCATAGACCGTGCGATCCAGGACCTGGCAGTTGATGCACCAGGCCGCGGTGAATTCCAGCAGCACCGGCCGCCCGGCCGCCTGCGCCACACCGCCCGGCGGCAGGGGCCGCCAGCCCAGCGCGCTGCTGCCCGCCGTCAGCGGCCCGGCAATGAGAACGGCCGCCACGGCGAGGCCGGAGAACCCGAGCGCGACGCCGCGCGCCGACCACGAGCGCTCGCGCAGCAGCACCGCCACCAGCCAGGTCCCGACCAGCGCCAGCCATGCCGCCCACAGCAGGCGTTCCTGGCCCGCGGGCACCAGCGCCCGGGCGAAAAACGCCGCCGCCGCGAGCAGCACCAGCGCCAGCGCCTGGCGCACGCGCAGCGACCAGGCCCCGGCGCGCGGCAGGTGGTCCAGCAGCGAGGGCCGCGCCAGCACCACCACGTAGGGCAGGGCCAGCCCCAGCCCCACCGCCAGAAAAATGGCGATGATCACGCCTGTGGGCTGGGTGATTGCGAACGCGAGCACGCCGCCCAGGAACGGCCCCGTGCACGGGGCCGCAAGCAGCGCGCTGAATGCGCCCGACAGAAACGCCTCGAAGTGGTGGCGCCCGCGCATCTGCTGGGCGAAGCCGGGCACCGGCAGCGGCGCATCGAAGAACGTCACCGCGGCGAACACGCACAGCAGCACGATCAGCGCGGCAACCACGCCGCGCGACTGGAACAGGGTGCCCCAGGTCCAGTGCAGGCCGGCGGTGACCAACCCCAGGGCGAGGAAAAACAGCAGCGAGCCGGCGGTGAAGGCGAGCGCCGCCGCGGCGCGCTGCATGGCGGCATTGCCCGAGTGATGGACGATGGTGCGCACTTTGACCGGAATCGCCGGCAACACGCACGGGGTCAGGTTGAGCAGCATTCCGGCCAGCAGCGCCAGCGCGAGCTGGCCTGTCAGTTCCGGCAGCGCGGTCGGCATAGACTTCTCTCGTGGTCGGCGCCCATGACGGGCGCATGTCTGCCATTCAAACTCCCATTATGCCGCGCTGCGCTCACTGGGGCACGCGTCGGCGCGCATGGGAAGCGGATGCGTTTGCGCTGCCCGGGTCCGAGGGCGGCCGGCGCGCTGCAAGTTCGGTGCGTTTGCGGCGTCGTGCTATCCATCGAGCTGCTGCAGGCAGGTGTCGAGCCACGCCAGCATGTCGTCAGGCTGCGCCAGCCGGTAGCGCGCATGGGTGGGACCGGCGCCGATTTTGATGGAAATGCCGCCCGCCGCGTTGACCGCGCGGAATCCGTCCTCGTCGGTCAGGTCGTCGCCGGCGAACACGGGCCTGCGGCCCCCGAACGGCGCCTCCTGCAGGAACGCCCGGATGGCGCTGCCCTTGTTGCAGCCGCGGCTTCGCACCTCCAGCACCTGCTTGCCCTCTTCCACGACGAAGCGCCGCCCGAGACTGGGCTCCAGGCGCCGCAGCAGGCGCCGCGCGGCCTGTGCGCAATGCGGGGCGCGCCGGTAGTGCAGCGACAGGGTCAGGCGCTTGTCCTGGAGCTCGATGCCCGGGTTGTCGGCGGCAAAGCGCGCCAGCGCTTCGCGCGCCTCGGAGAGCGCTTCGACGGCATCCGGGTCGGCGTGGTGCACGCCGCCTTCGGCATCGCGGCGCTCGGCCCCGTGCTGCCCCGCAACCGGGAGGCGCAACGGCGCAAGCAACTGGTCCAGATCCGGTATGGAGCGGCCGCTGATCACCGCCAGTGCATCCTCGAACGCGGTGTGCAGACTCGACAGGCGTTCGATCACGGCCGCACCGAGCACCACGTCGCCGGGGCGGGGGGCGAGCGGGGTCAGGGTGCCGTCCACATCCAGGAACAGCGCCCAGCGTCGGGGCGGATGCGGCAGCGGCGGCGGTACGCAAGGCGCAGTTTTTTGCACAGCGGTATCGGGCAACCACGTTGGCGATGCTCCATTCTACTGCGCGCGTTCGCGCAGCGCGGCGCCGGCCGCATCGCCGGGCCCCGTATCCGGCCCCGCCGCGCTATCATACGGGGCGTTTCGTCTGCATAAATCGGTGATCGTCCCATGCCCGCTCCGACCCTGAGCGATATCCGCGCCGCCTACGCGCGCATCCAGCCCCACATCCACCGCACGCCTGTGCTGACTTCTCAGGCGCTGGATGCGCTGTGCGGCGCGCACATCTACTTTAAGTGCGAAAGCCTGCAGAAAACGGGCGCGTTCAAAATGCGCGGCGCCACCAATGCCGTGCTGCTGCTGTCGGCGGAGCAGGCCGAGCGCGGCGTGGCCACCCATTCTTCGGGCAATCACGGCGCGGCGCTGGCGCTGGCCGCCCGGCGCCGCGGGGTGCGCGCCTGGGTGGTGATGCCGGAGAACGCGCCGCCGATCAAGCGCGACGCAGTGGCCGGCTACGGGGCGACCATCCGCGAGTGCGCACCAACGCTGGCTGCGCGCGAGGCGGCGCTCGAGGAAGTGGTGGCCGAGACCGGGGCCGAGTTCATCCCGCCTTACGACGACGGGCGCATCATCGCCGGCCAGGGCACCGCGGCGCTGGAGCTGATGCAGGAGGTGGGGGAGTTGGACGCCGTGGTGGCGCCCCTGGGCGGCGGCGGACTTCTGGCCGGTACCGCCATCGCGGTCACCAGCCTGATGGAGGAAACGGCGGTGGTCGGCGCCGAGCCGCAAGGCGCGGACGACGCCTACCGCTCCCTGAAAGCCGGCCGCATCATTCCCATGGAGGATCCGCGCACCATCGCCGACGGGCTGCGCTCCTCGCTCGGTCAGCACACCTTCCCCATACTGCAGGAGCGCGTGAGCGCCGTGGTCACCGTGCCCGAGTCGACCATCATCACTGCCATGCGCCGGCTGTGGGAGCGCATGAAGATCGTCGTCGAGCCCTCCGCGGCGGTGGCCCTGGGCGCGCTGATGGAGGCGCCGGAGCGCTTTGCCGGCAAGCGGGTCGGCGTCATATTGTCGGGCGGCAACGTGGACCTCGACCACCTGCCGTGGCTGGAATAGGGGCCGCTCCCCCGTGAGCGACAGCGAGGACCTCTCGCGCCGCCTGGGCGTGGGGCTGCGCCAGCGCCTGCGCCGCATCAGCAGCCTCGTCGCACGCCGCCTTTACCTGCGCTACTGGTTCCCGCACGTGCCGCTGTTTGTGGCGGTGGCGGTGCTGGGCGCAATCCAGGTGGCGCCGGAAGTGCGCCACGCGCTGGGTCTGAATCTGACCTGGGCCGATTTCGTGGCCGCGACGCGCGTGGTCATGGTGGCCGCCATCCACGGCGCGCCCAAAGTGGTGGCCGGGGTGTTCCTGCTCATCATGTCGCTGGGCCTGCTCACGCGCTCGCGCCTGGCCTGGACCATCACCGTTTTCGCCACGTCGGTGAGCCTGATCCTGTTCCTGCTCTCGCACACGGGCGGGGCGGGCACGGCGCTCATCATCTACAACGCCATCCTGCTGGCGGCGCTGTTGCTGGGCTCTCGCCATTTCCAGCGCAGCAGCCTGGCGTCGGCGACGCTGTTTACGCTCACCAGTATCCTGTCGCTGCTGGCCTACGCCGTGGTGGGCTCGTTTGTGCTGGGCCAGCAGTTTGCGCCGCGCATCGGCGATTTCGTCACCGCCTTCTACTTCGCCGTAGTCACCATGACCACGGTGGGCTATGGCGACATCAGTCCGAAAACGCCGGAAGCCAGGCTGTTCGTGGTCTCGATCATCCTGCTCGGCATCACCGTGTTCGCCACATCGCTCAGCGCGCTGCTGATGCCGCTGCTCAACCGGCGCATGCAGTCGCTGCTGGGCCACCGGGGAAGACCTATGGAACGCAGCAATCACTACGTCATTGTAGGCGACACCGCCCTGGCCCGTAACAGCTACAAGGAGCTCAAGGCGCGCAATCAGGCGGTGACTTTCGTCCTGCGCCGGGCGCTGGAGGACGAAAGCGAGGACTTTGACGTCGTGGTGGGCGATGCCAGCAGCCTGGATGTACTGGAGCGCGCCGGCGCCGCCCGCGCCAAGGCGATACTGGCGCTGGATGACGACGATTCGGAGAACGCTTTCGTGGTGCTCGCCGCCAAGGAGCTGGCCGACAACGTCAAGACGGTGGCGGTGGTCAACGACTCGCGCAACATCGCACGCATCAAGCGCGTGCACCCCGACCTCATCATCGCCCCCCAGGTGCTGGGCGGCGAGCTGCTGGCCATGGCGCTGTCCGGCGAGGCGCTCGATAGCGAGCACCTGATGGAACAACTGCTGCACTTCGGCTCGTAGGGCGCGGTGGGCATTCTGCGCGGGCGAATTCCTGCGGTCATCGTGCTGGCGGCGCTGTTGGCGCTGGGCGCCTGGCTCAACCGCGGCGCGCTCGCCGATGTGGCCGCCGAGGGGATGCAGCACGCCACCGATGCCGCCGTGGAGATGGCGGGCGCTTGGCTGCGCCGGTCCCGGCGTCAGGCGTTGCGCGCAGGCGTGCAGCCGATACCCGCCGGCATGCGCGCCAAGCTGGCGCGCTACTTCCCCGCCTCGCTTCTCGATGCGGTGCGCTACCGCGTGGGGGTGAGCACGGACCCGACCCTGCAGGGGCTGGCGCTGGGCACGAAGCGCAAGGATGCGATCACGCTGATCGACGTGGTGGTGTTCCGCAACGCCAAGGACGCGCGCAACGACGAGTTGTGGGCGCACGAGCTCGAGCACGTGTGCCAGTTCCGCCGCTGGGGCGTGGAGGGCTTTGTGCGCCGCTACCTCAAGAACGACTGGGCCGTGGAGTGGAAGGCCTACGAAACCGAATTCACCTACGAGCGTTACCTCAAAGGACTGGTCAAGCATCGCCACGCGCCGTGTCCGGCCAGGCACCGGCTGCCCGCGTTCAACCCCAAGCCGGGCCCGTAAGCGTGCAGTCCCGCTGCGCGGGCGGGCCCGGGCGCTGCATAACCTCTTCCGCCCTTCCGGCGGCAAGGCGGCGCTCCCCGCATGGAACTGTGGCTCTTTTCGTACTGTCTGTTGATTAAGATCAACGCACAGCCCATCAAGGGTGCTTATAGTTCCAATCAACAGCCTGAGTGCTGCAGCCTGCATAGCCAGACGGCATTGACCAAAGAGGGAAAGCCGCGCTATATTGCACTGCAACATGACGGCGGCGTGCAGGCAGCTTCGACAACGTAGCGCGGCACGTCCACCAGGTCTCCTCCAGAAAGGCCAAGCGCCTTTCTCGCACCTTGCCCCCGCATCCCCTGCGGGGGTTTTTTTTATCTATTCCGGCTGCTGGCGGCGCGTGCACCCAGCACGCGCACGACACGGTTCAGGCCTTCGCGCAACTGCTCATCGGAGTGCGCCGCTCCAGGGAGTGCGCCGCTCCAGATTGATGCGCACCGCGTGCGGCGCGCTGGAGCGGCCACCTCAGCTTCCGGTCGCTGACCGCCCCGGTCGGAATGCAAGCTGCGTGATGCGTCGGTGTTCGGCTGCTGAGACTCGACGCTGATCAAGTTCACTTTCCGCCGACGCGTGCACGAATGGCCAACAAGCGTTAGTCTTGTCTAACGTTGCCGCCAACAATGGGTGCAACGGTTAATTATAAAGATAGATACCAGGGGAGATATCGGCTTATGCGATTGTTCAGGAGACGATTTGGGGTTGCATTAGGTACGGCGTTCGCGCTGGCGCTCGCGACGGCGCTGCCGGTCAGCGCATCGGCTGCCGACGGCAACACGATTCAATTGGGCGCTGTGGTTTCGCTGACCGGCAAATATTCCACCAACGGCAAGTTCACCCGTGACGGCTACAATCTCGCCATCCAGCGGATCAACTCGATGGGCGGCGTCAAGGTCGGCGGCAAGACCTACAAGCTGGCGGTCAAGTACTACGATGACGAGTCCACCTCGGCGCGCGGTGCCCAGCTCGCTGAGCGGCTGATCAAGCAGGACGGGGTTAAATTCGTGCTCGGGCCCTACGGCTCGGCGTTGACCAAGGCGATTGCGCCGGTCACCGAGAAGTACAAGGTGCCCATGGTCGAGGGCAACGGCGCTGCGCGCGGCTTATTCAAGCACGGCTATAAATACCTGTTCGCGGTGCTCAATACCTCGGACTATTATCTGCGTCCGGCGATCAGGCTGGCGGCTCAGCAGGCCAAGAAAGCGGGCAAGGATCCCAGCTCGTTGAAGGTCGCGATCGTCACCCAGAACGACAACTTTTCCCAGGATGTACGCGACGGCGTCGTGCACGACGCCAAGAAGTACGGGATGAAAGTCGTCATCGATGACAAACTGCCGCCCAGCCTCAACGACATGACGTCCACCCTGACCAAGGTAAAGGCCCTCAAGCCGGATATTCTGGCGGTGTCCGCGCACTCGCACGGCGCGCCGCTGGCGATCAACCAAATCTCCGAGCAAAAGGTCTACGTGCCGATGCTGGCCATGACCCACTGCAAGGCGGGCGGCATCGTCAAGAAATACGGCGCCAAAGCCAATTACGCTCTGTGCGCGTCGCAGTGGGACAGCCGCTTGAGCTATACCGGGCACTGGTTCAAAACGCCGGCCAAGTTCGCCCAGGCGGTGCAGAAGAAATACAACTACAAACCGCCTTATCAGGTTGCCGAATCCGCGGCCTCGGTGGTGGTGTTCGCGGACGCGTTCGAGCGTGCCGGCTCGCTGGATCCGCAGAAGGTGCGCGATGCCATCGCATCGACGGATCTGATGACCTTCTACGGGCCGATCAAGTTTGACAAGACCGGAAAAAACATCGCCAAGTCCATGGTGATGTACCAGGTGCAGAACCAGAAATACAAGGTCGTTGCACCCAGCAAGTGGGCCAATTCCAAGGTGATCTACCCGGCGCCCAAGTGGAGTGAGCGCTAGTCAGACCCTAGGCGGCCCGCCGGTTTCAGCGCCGGTGGGCCGCGCCTGTCTTTGTGCCGCGGTCCGTTGCCAGTCAATGCCCGCGAGTATGAGTTGCGGCCAGACCTGCTAAAGGGCGCCCATGTCTAACCTGATGCTGCTGGGGCAGATTCCGGTCCTTAATCTGCAGTTGATCATCAACGGCCTGATGGTGGGCACCATCTTCGCCCTCGCCGCCTACGGCATGGCGCTGGTGTGGGGCGTGATGGATGTGATCAACGTCGCCCAGGGCGAGTTGGTGATGATCGGTGGCTACCTCGTCTGGTATCTGTTCAAGCTGGGGGTCAGCCCGCTGTTCGGCATCCCCATTGCCGTGGTGGTGATGTATTTCGTGGGCGTGGCACTCTACCGCCTGGTGATCTTCCGCATCGTCGATCACGACTTTTTTATCTCCATTCTCGCCACGTTCGGCCTCAGCATCTTATTTCAGCAGCTTCTCAACCAGGTGTTCGGCTCGGATGTGCGTTCCGTGTCCTACAGTCTCGGCAGTTGGTTCCTATTCAATGGCATCGTCTCGATCTCCAAGATCAAGCTGGTGGCCTTCGTGGCGGCATTGGTGCTGGGTGGGGCACTGATCGCGTTCATGCGCCGCTCGCGCCTCGGACAAGCCATTCGCGCCACGTCCCAGAACGCGCGCGCCGCGCGCATCCTGGGCATCGACACCGACCGCGTGTATGCCGCCACCTTCGGCATCAACGCCGCCATTTGCGCCGCTGCGGGGGGCTTGGTGGCCATGACCTGGGTGATCCAGCCCTATCTGGGCCTGACCTACACCATCCGCTCGTTCATGATCGTGATCGTCGCCGGGCTCGGCAATCTGCTGGGCGTGGTTTTCGCCGCCATGGGTCTGGGCGCGGCGGAGAACTATGCCGGTTTCATTCTCGGCGCCGAGTATCAGACCGCGTTCGTGTACGTCCTATTGGTGTTGATTCTTGTATGGCGCAACTTGCGGCTGCGCCGCCAACGGCGCTACCTGGCATGAGCGCGCGCCGCCGCGAACGGCTGATAATGCTCGCCATCCTGGCGCTGGGCATTGCCGCGCCGTGGCTGCTTGCCTCGCATGTCGCGGATCTGGCGTTTTTGTGGTTGATGGTGCTGTTCGCGCTGACCTGGGACGTGAATGGCGGCCAGATGGGCTACAACTCCTTCGGCAACGTGTTTTTCTTCGGCCTGGGCGTGTACGCCTGCGCGGTCGTGCAGCGTGATGCCGGGCTGGGCTACTATCCCGGTCTGTTTGTGGGCATGGGGGCCGGCGGCGTGGTGGCGCTGGTGGCGGCAGCCTTGTTGGGCCCGATCGTGCTCGGCATGCGCGGGCATTATTTCGCCATCGCCACGCTCGGCATCGCGGTGGCCGCGGGCGATATCTTCGCCGGCTGGGAGTACGTCGGGGCCGGTTCCGGCATGGCCACACCGGTTTTCCCGGGCAGCGTGGAACTGCATAACAACATTTTCTACTACGTACTGTTCGTGCTGGCGATCGTCACGTTCCTCACCGTGCGCTGGCTCTACTCGCGCCGCTTCGGACTGGCAATCAACGCCATCCGCGACGACGAGGACAAGGCTGAGGCCATGGGCCTGCGCACCACGCGCTACAAAACCGTCGCCTGGTGCGTGGCGGCCGTTTTCCTGGGTCTGGCCGGCGGTCCGGTAGCCAACCTGATCGGCTTTATCGATCCGCGCGACCTGGCCTTTGCCGGTGCCACCTACGGCGTGTGGATGGTGCTGATGCCCATTCTCGGCGGCCGCGGCACGCTTTGGGGGCCGGTCATCGGCGCCGTCATATTTCACGTCACGCAGCAGCTTTTCTGGGTCTATCTGCTGGGCTGGCAGCGGGTGGCCATGGGTCTGTTGATCGTCCTGATCGTGGTGTTCTTCCCGCGCGGCATCGTCGGCTGGTGGCAGCAGCGTCAAGGGCAGCGCCGCGGGGACGATGCGTCCGCGGCGCCCGATTCCGGTGCGTCTGCCCGCGGAGAAAGCGCGTGAGCGGGCAATTGGTGGTGAACGATGTCACCAAGACCTTTGGCGGCGTGACGGCGAACCAGCGCGTTTCCCTGAGCGTCCCGCAAGGGGCCATCGTGGGCCTGATCGGCCCCAATGGCTCGGGCAAGACCACGTTGTTCAACTCGATCGTCGGCTACCATCCGCTGGACAGCGGCTCCATTCGCTTCGAGGATCGCGAAATCTCGCATCTGCGGGTGCCCGCCATAGCGCGTCTGGGCTTGCTGCGCACGTTTCAGCAGACGCGTATCTACGCCAAGATGACGTGTCTGGAAAACATGCAGATCAGCGTGCCCTGCCGTGACGAAGGGATACTGGGCATGTTCAACCGCGACTCAGCGCAAGTTCGCGAGAACGCCGAGGAGCTGCTCCAGTTTGTCGGCCTGTACAGCAAGCGCCGGCTGGCGGCGGGCGAGCTTTCCTTCGGCCAACAAAAACTGCTCGAATTCGCCATGGCGCTGATGAACGAACCCAAGATGCTGCTGCTCGACGAACCCACCGCCGGCATTAATCCGACCCTGATCAACGGCCTGCTCGAACGCTTGCGTCGTGCCAACGCCGACCTTGGCATCACCTTGCTGGTGATCGAGCACAACATGCGCGTGATCATGAACCTGGCCGAGCATATTTACTGCCTGGCGCACGGTGAGATGCTGGCCGACGGCCCGCCGGACGAGATCCGCAACGATCAGCGCGTGATCGACGCCTATCTGGGGGCGCACTGATGGACGGCACGCAAGGCAGGCGCCGCACCACCGGCTATGGGCTCGGCAGCGTCGACACCGTGTTGTCGGTGGACGAGGTGGCGCGCGCGGCCGACGAATTGGGCCGCGAGCCCCCCTCGCTGCAGGCGCTGGATGCGCTGGTCGAGGGCGAACCGCTGGTGAGCCTGAACGGCTTGGTGGCAGGCTACGGGCGCATGCAGATCCTGCACGGCATCGACCTGCGCGTGGGCGCCGGCCAGTCCCTGTGCCTGATCGGGCCCAACGGCGCCGGCAAGTCCACCGTGCTGCACTCGATTTATGGTTTCACCCGGATTACCGGCGGTTCGGTCCAGGTGCGCGGCGAAGACGTTACCCGCATGAATCCCAACCGCAAGCTCAAGAACGCCGGCATTGCCTATATCCTGCAGGACAACTCGGTATTCCCCGACATGACCGTGGAGGAGAACCTGCTCATGGGCGGTTTTCTCCTCGACCGCCCGCGCCAGGCCAAGGAAGCCGCCAGCCGCGTGCTGGACAAATACGAGCGTCTCGCCCAGCGCCGCAACCAGCGCGCCGGCGTGCTCTCCGGCGGCGAACGGCGCCTGCTGGAAATCTCCCGGGCGCTGATCATGGACCCCGAGGTGCTGCTGGTGGACGAGCCCTCCATCGGCCTGGAGCCGCGCTTCATCGACATGGTGTTTGAGATTCTTGACGACATGCAGCGCCAGGAAGGCAAAACCATCATCATGGTCGAGCAGAATGCCAAGAAAGGGCTGGAGTTCGCCGACATCGGCTACGTGCTGGTGTCCGGCCAAGTGGCCATGGCCGGCCCCGGCACCGAATTGCTGCACGATCCGGAAGTGGGGCGGTTGTTCCTGGGGGGGTAGTCACCCCAAGGCCGGCGTCGTCTCGGGCAATTTGTTCGTCTTCATGACCCCGTTCGACGAAGTCGTGGTGGTGCTGTTCCTGACCGGGCCCGTGCAGCGCACCATGCCGCTGCAGATGTGGATCAACCTGCGCTGCAACATCGCCCCCCCATCCTAGCGGTGGCTCACACTGCTTTATGAACACGAATTGCGCCCTTTTGGGGCGGCAGCAACTATCCCCGACAAAGTGGCATTATCCGTCCGCGCCGCTCAAACCAAACTGGGAAAAGACGCCCGGCACGTTCATTGAGCCGCCTGAGCAGCGGAGTAACGAAGACGCTCCGTGCTCAGGCGGCTCTTGTCCTATCTCTTACTGGATTGACTTATCGTACATATAGGTGTAAAGAAATGGCACAACGGGATCCACAAAGACGTTGCCGGGCTTTCCGGCAATTTTCTCGGAGTGCATTGAATATTTAACCTTGTTATAGACGGGCACCCAAGGTGCATCGTCCATAACGTCCGCGAATATTTTTTTCCATAACTTCCCTCTGGCCGCTTGATCATCCTTTTTGTAGAGCATATTCGCCTTGTGCGCTAATTCATCGGTTTTCTTATTGCAATAGAAGGCCCAATTCCAACCTCCCTTTATGGCGCTCCCACAGCCAAGGATAGGGCCATAGAAGTCTGACGGATCGGGGAAATCATCCTCCCAGGCCAAGCCACCCGACCAAACCATAGGCGCTTTTTTGGGGGTCCCGGCGATCGAAACCACCTGCGCTTGGCTCAGCAGGCGCAACTCTACATCAAGGCCAATTTTCTTCAAATCTGCCTGAATCGCCTGAACTATTTTCGGCTCTGGGGCCGTGTTCATCGCGAATAGCTCCGTCTTGGTCCCTTCCCCGTATCCGGCCTTTGTCAACAATTTCCTGGCCCGGTCCGGATCATAGGGATACCCCTTATATGAATGATCGTACCCAAGCATCCCAGGCGGAAGAATTTGGTTCGTGGGTTTTCCACGACCGTTTATAACCCTTACAATGTGTTCCTTGTTGATCGCCATGTTTACAGCGCGACGAACGTCGACGTGATCGAACGGGGGCAACTGTGTATTGAGTGTGATGTAACTAGTCTCAAGCAACTGACCCACGTTCATCAACTTTTTATAGTCAGGCCGTGACTTGGCGAGTGCGAGCTGGGAGCCCGGAATACCATCGCCTAACAGGTCGTTTTCCCCACGAATAAGTTGAAAGAAAGCGGTGAGTTGGTCCACACCAAGTTTGAAGTCAATAGCATCCAAGTAGGGGAGATTCTTATTAAAATAGTGTTCGTTCCTCTTCCAGGAAATGATTTCTCCGGGATTATAGGTTTCCACATAAAACGGCCCGGTTCCGATAGGATGATGAGCAAAATCTTTTCCGTACTTTTCTATGTCCGTTTTTCTGACGATGCTGCTAAAGTTTAAGGCGAGGATATGAGGGAAAGTAGCATCCGGATTATGTAAATGAAATCTAATAACGTGGTCATTAACGACTTCTATGCCGGAAACTGTGTCGGATTTACCCACGGACGCGGCTTGATACCCTTGGAGCGAGTCATAGAAACTTTGTGCGGGACTAGCGGTTTTCGGATTAATGACGCGCTCTAACGAATACTTGACGTCATGAGCGGTGGCGTGCGTTCCGTCAGGAAATTTGACGTTACGGCGCATCTCTATTGTGTAGGTTTTGCCATCGGCGGAAACGTGCCATGATTTGGCGGCATCCGTCGTGATGTCAATGGTGCCGGGCCGGTATCCTAAGAGTCTGCTAAATAGGGCCCTGATCATAGGCCAGTTTTGCCAATTGTAACCGATGGCTGGGTCTAGCGTCCCGGGGTCGTTTTTATAGCTGACCTGCATTTTGCCGCCTTGCTTTATGCTCGCCGGATTTGCGGCGGCTAAAGCGGGATCGAACATCGTGTCGAGAACCGGGGCGGTTCCAGCGACTAGGGCTCCAGCAAGAAATTCGCGTCGTTTCATGGTGCTTCACCTATGGGATTGTGGCAGATTACCGCATGTTTTAGTTGGTATTTGGAATGGGTATGCTAACCGAATATCATCAGGTATATATCACGATAGACCCAGTGAATATTCTAGGCGTCGGTGTCGGGAGTTTGCCTCCTTGAGCAAGATGGGCTGTAATTTATTCATTGAGTGTGGCCAGGCAGGGGGAATTTGTCATGAGATTCCTCGCTCGCGCATTGCTCCGGGAGCTTGGGCTGCTGACTGGTAGGGTCTTGGGTGCACACTGAGAGAATGAGTGCGTCGTCGTCGGTCAAAGAGCGATAGCAGTGACGCATCTTGCTGTCGAAGTACGCGCTTTCACCGCAATTTAGCCGGGTCGGAGTGTAGAACTCCGTGTGAAGCTCGATAGCGCCGCGACAGACGTACAGAAATTCTTCGCCCGCGTGTGTGCTCCAGTCGTCTTTAGGGGGAACGGTGCGAGTCGTTACGGTAATCAGCAAAGGTAACATAGCCTTGGGCCTCAGCCGCGAACTATGTACTTCGTAGTTGTATAGCGCCGTCTCGTAGCGAAGCGTGGAATCTCCTGTGTCCGTTACGTACCGTCCACTGGCGGAGTCGCTGCCGACGTTTTCGTGCACAAGGACGTCGAATAGCACTCCGAGCCCACGAGCAATCTTGACGAGTGTATCGGCTGAGGTTTTTTGACCTTTCTCGATCTTGGCGATCGTCGAGAGGGGAACCCCAGACCGCTGGCTAACCTGACGCAAAGTCAGGCCTGAGCGGATACGTTCGGTCTTGATGCGTGCTCCGATCCGCGTGCTCGTGTCCAATTGGTCTCCATATCTGCTAGTCTCATATTCGGGAAATCTTAGCAGATACGCGAAAACTGTCGAGAACGATATCCTCGGAGGTCGGGGCGGCCTGCCTGGTGGAGGTTGTATGGTATGGAAGTTGGGAGGGACGCAGGGAATTAGGATGAATGCTGGGCCGCTGGTCGTACGCCGCGCACCTTCCCACTACAACGAGCGGCCTGAGTTGATGAGTGATTCCTGGCGCGCGGCCCCGGTTTGGGCGGGCGTGGCGTGCTCGCGGACGGTGTTTGGGTTTCGGTTCAGCGTCCGACGGCGGTCGGTACCCCTGGGTGCCCGGCACGTTTGTGTCATTGGGCACAAGGCGAAGTCGGAGCGGGCAGGGTGCACTAACCGTGGAACGGTAAAAGCAACAGGAGGCGGGGCGTGGCAGCAACTTATGAAGGCATGATTGTTGTGTTGGGCGCGGGCGAGCCCAGCGGCATCAGTGGAGTTATCAACAACTCCCGGCCATCGGGCAGCGAGCACACGCCCTGCTTCGGTGCATTGGTTTACGCGATCGCAACGACCGGCGAGGCCGAATTTATAAGCTCCCGATCGGGTAGACCCGTGCATGTCCCAATCGGGGACTTTTTCGCTCATCGATCGACGGCAACTAAAAACGCGCGGCTCAACTCAACACCGGGCGTTGGTCGGCTCCCTCGTGTGCTTCCAAGCATACGCACTGAACATTCAGGCCAGTCGGGACGCTGCTTCGTCGTTGACGCTAAGCCATATATCTGATACTAATATATTTTATACAATATAAATATTAGACTCGTATGGCTTCCGCTTGAGGAGACAAGCCAATGAGGAGACGTAGCTTTCTGATCGGTGCTCTCGCTGGTGCTTCGGCGCCCATCCTGCCGACCGCCCTCGATAATGCATGGGCTGATATCAAGCAACACCACATCAAGCAGGGTGGGAGCATGAAGGTCACCTATAAGAATGATCCCGGGACCTTGGACCCCGCAATTGGCGACAATTGGGAAAACTGGCCCATGATGCTGGCTCTTTTTTGTCGACCCCTCGGATATAAGCCAGGTACAACCGAGCTAACGACAGAGGCGGCAGAGCATTGGTCTGTCTCGTCCGATGGGAAAAAATATACAGTACGCTTACGACCCGATCTGAAATATTTTGACGGAACCGCTATTACTGCGCACGACCTCAAATATTCGATCGAACGCGTGGTAGACCCTGATACCGCAAGCCCTGGACAAAGTTGGTATAGTTCCTTGGTCGGCTACGACGCTGTGATCAAAGGTCACGCTAAGGGTATCTCAGGTATTAAAGTAACCTCCGACCGAACCATAGAGTTCCATCTATCTGCCCCGGACGCTACATTCCCACAAGTGTTAGCCCTGACCTATAGCGGCATTGTTAAGCCTGGAGCCGTTAAGAAATACGGGAAGTCGTTCGGTCATCATCCGGTAGGTGGCGGCGCCTTTTATGTCGAATCGTATAATCCTGGAAACTCAGTAATATTTAAACGCAACCCGCATTATTTTGAGAAGGGGGTTCCGTATTTAGATAAGATTGAGTTTTCTGTAGGTATCGACCCTTTGACCGCGTTTTTTCAGCTTATCCGTGGCGAAAACGACCTTCTCGGTGATGGCGTGCCAGGATCACAACTGCAGGCCGCGAAGACCAATCCGGACTACCGTAAGCTCCTTGTTGTTGGTCACCCATTGGAGACAAGTTACATAACAATGAATACGCAACTCTCACCGTTTAATGACGTGAGAGTTCGTAAAGCGATCAATATGGCAATAGACAAGAAACGTGCGGTCCAGGTTATCAACGGTAGGGGAACTCCTGCTAACCAGATATTGCCGCCTAATATGCCGGGCTACGACCGTTCGTACAAAGGTTATAAGTATGATCCTGACAGAGCGCGGTCGCTTCTTAAGGAGGCGGGATTCCCGACTGGCTTTAAAACGGAACTATACGCGATCAATACGGCTCCGGAGCCCAAATTGGCGCAAGAATTTCAAGCGGACCTTAAGAATATTGGAGTCGAAGCTGAGTTGCGGCTGCTAAGTCAGGGGCAGGTTGTTGCCATTGCCGGTACCCCTAAGAAGGCTCCAATGGTTTGGTCCGGAGGCTTGGCCTGGGTCGACGATTTTCCGGACCCCTCTGATTTCTATGGCCCGATATTGAGTTGCCGAAGTGCTGTTAAGGGCGGCTGGAATTGGGCGTTCTACTGCAACAAAGGTGCAGGCGCATTGGCTCATAAAGCTAACCTTATGTACAAACAAAAGCAGAGAGTGCAGCGTCTTAAATTATGGACTAGAATTTTCGATGATATAATGGAAGATGCTCCCTGGGTGCCTGTATACAACCAAATTCGGTACGTTATGCACTCCGCGAAAATCTCCGGCAATCCCAAGAATGTGTTCGTCGATCCAGCCAAGTACATAAATTATACATATGTGTTTGATGCAAACATTCAATGATCTATTGTGTTCGACAATCGTGTTCTCGCCCCATGAGCTTCGCAGATGCTGGTAAACTGAGACCGAGTGCTTGGGCCACCATACTGTTCCATCGTGCGTTTGGGTCCAGAGCGTACTGACTGACTTTGAGAAGGAGACGAATCATGCGACGTCGCACATTTCTTTTGAGCGCGCTCGCCGGTGCTACGGTGCCCTTTGTCGATCCTGAACTGAGCTTTGCGGCAACCGGCGCAACGAAGAAAAATATCAAGCGCGGCGGGAAAATGACGGTTACGTATAAGAACGACCCTGGCACGCTTGATCCCGCCATTGCCTACAACTGGGAAAACTGGCCGATGCTGCGCGCGTTGTTCAGCCGTCCGTTGGGGTACGAAGCGGGCACGACGAAACTGACGACGGATGCGGCGCAGAGTTGGCATGTATCGAAGGACGGGAAAGTCTACACTATAATAATCCGACCCGACGTTAAGTTCTACGATGGATCGAAGGTTACCGCCCATGATGTCAAGTATTCGCTCGAGAGGGTAATTAATCCGAAAACGGCCAGCCCCGGCCAGAGTTTTTACGACTCTCTTGAAGGTTACGAGGAAGCTTCTAAGGGCAAAGCGAAACATGTGTCCGGTATAAAGGTTGTTGACGACCATCACTTGGAGTTCCGGCTAAGCGCGCCCGATGCCACGTTCCCGCAGGTGCTGGCGTTGAATTTCAGCAGCATTGTTAAGAAAGAAGCAGTGGAAAAATACGGCAAGGATTTTGCGCACCACCCGGTAGGCAGTGGTGCGTTCTATGTTGACCGCTACAATCCTGGTAACATGATTTCGTGGAAACGGAACAAACATTATTACGAGCCGAATGTGCCATACTTGGACGAGATCGAGTTCAAGCTAGGGGTAGACCAACTAACGGCGTTCTTCCAGCTTATTCGCGGGGAGAACGATTTGCTTGGCGACGGGATTCCAGGTTCACAATTGGCGATGGTTAAGTCCAGGCCTAAGTACAAGAAGCTCATGGTGGTAGGCCATCCGCTGGAGACAAGCTACATCACCATGAACACACAGCTTAAGCCGTTTGACGACCGCAAGGTTCGCCAAGCGGTCAACATGGCGATTGACAAGAAACACATTGTCCGGGTTATTAACGGTAGGGGGAAGCCTGCCAACCAGATATTGCCTCCGGGGATGCCGGGCTACGATCCGTCGTATAAGGGGTATGAATACAACCCGGATAAGGCACGTCAACTTCTCAAGGAGGCAGGGTACAAGGACGGCTTTAAGACGGAGTTGTACGCTATGAATACAGCGCCTGAGCCCAAGATTGCACAAGCGTTGCAAGCCGACCTGAAAAAAGTTGGCATTGATGTGGAACTTAGGCTTTTGAGCCAAGCGCAGGTTGTTTCGATCGCAGGGACACCCAAAAAAGCACCTATGGTTTGGTCGGGTGGCCTAGCCTGGGAAGACGATTTCCCCGATCCGTCGGATTTTTACGGGCCCATCCTAGGCTGTGGAAGTGCGATAAAAGGCGGATGGAATTGGGCGTTCTACTGCAATAAGAAGACGGATGAAATGGCTCATAAGGCAAACAGGATGTATGAGCCGGATCAGCGCTCCGACCGCCTCAACCTGTGGCAGAAGATCTTCTCGGATGTCATGGACGACGCTCCGTGGGTGCCGGTGTTTAACAAGATAAAATATGTGATGCACTCTGATAAGGTTGCAGGGAACCCCAGCAAGGTCTTTGTCGATCCGGGCATATTCCCGTTTAATTACGCCTATATGTACGCGACCTCTCTGCAGGACTGATGGCGGTCAATGTGAAGCACGGTCGCGTTTGGTGGGTGGAATAGTTTGGAGAGGAATATGGCTAATTTGGGTTACCGTACGATTCATGCTGAACAGAAGCAACAGCAATGGGACAACAGTGTCGAGCCTATTATGCGGGTAGAGCCCGGAACGACGGTTAAGTTTGAGGACATTGATGCGTCGTCTGGCCAGATCGAGCCGAGTTCGACGGCGGATGATGTGAGGGCGATGGATTTGTCACTGATAAATCCTGTGTCCGGGCCCGTGTACGTGGAAGGTGCAAAGCCGGGTGATGCGTTGAAGGTGGTCATGCGCGAGTTCGTATCCTCGGGCTGGGCTTGGACAGCTATTGTGCCTGGGTTTGGGTTGCTTGCTGAGGATTTTCCCGATCCCGGACTACACATCTGGCGTTATGATACGGATTTCCGTAGCCCAGCCGCATTTGGTGGAATGGCGAGGGTGCCACTGAAGCCCTTCTGCGGCACTGTGGGACTCGCGCCCGCAGCACCAGGGCAGCACAGCACCATTCCACCCCGGCGCGTGGGTGGGAACATGGATATCCGGGATGTCTCGTTGGACGTTGAGCTTTATCTCCCCGTGGAGGTCGAGGGCGCGTTGTTTTCGCTGGGCGATACCCACGCCGCCCAGGGCGACGGGGAGGTCTGCGGCACGGCCATCGAGTCCCCGATGAGTGTGACCGTGGAGTTGGATCTAGTGAAGGACGGTGGCGGCCGAACGCCACGTTTCGCCACGGATCGACCGGTCAGTCGGCACCTTGATGCCAAGGGCTACGATGTGACCATGGGTATTGAGCCAGACTTGATGGAAGCTGCAAAGAATGCCGTTCGGAATATGATTGATTTCCTCGGTAAAACACGAAACATGTCCGCTGAGGATGCATACATGCTATGCAGCGTGTGTGCTGATATGCGCATTAGTGAAATCGTCGATCAGCCGAACTGGATCGTGTCTTGCTATCTTCCGAGGGTCGTTTTTGACTGAAATGACGTCCGTTCGGTCCACGCCGCTAGACAATGATGGCAGTCGACGTGGACTGGGCGGACTTTTGCGTCTGATGGCCTGTGACCGTTAGGCCCGCCCGGGCGGGTCAATTCGGCACCGACGATACTGAAAATCAAGAGCAGTGAACGGATCGCGACCTGCTGGCGGTTGGGCCTGAGTGGGAGGCCGCACCTATTCGCTGCTGCGGAGAGAATGCTGATGCAAGGTCGCGCCGACGGTAGTCAGAATACAAAGTTACATGCTCAGCATCTGAGCGCTGTCGATCTGGAGATAGCCAATAATCGCGGCGACGCTGTGGTGACCGGTATTTCGTTTGATGTTGTGCCGGGGCAATTTGTCGGCGTGGTGGGAGAGACCGGGTCCGGTAAGTCTGTCGTGCTTAAAGCGATGCTGGCGTTACTTCCTGAGGGTTTGTACGTTAGGCACGGCCAACTCTGGCTTGACGGGGAGCGCATTCCCATTGGTGACAAGAGGCACGAAGGGTTACTTGGGCACAGGCTAGGTTTTGTGCCGCAGGATCCCTTGTCGTCGCTAAATCCAGTTCGAACGGTTTATTCCCAAGCGAAAGAGTTAGTCATAAAAGGGCGTCGCACGACGCATGAACAGATTGCGGAGGCGATGAAGAAGGCGGGCCTGGATGATCCGGGCAGCGTGATATTTAAATATCCGCATGAATTATCCGGAGGCCTGCGTCAGAGGGTGCTAATTGGTTTGGCGTTGATACAAAGTCCTAAATACATTTTTTGTGATGAAGGTACGACGGCTCTTGATGTGATCGTGCAGCAGGCGGTTATGAAAACCCTCCGGCATGCGGTCGATAGCTTGGGGGTCGGTTTAGTATTCGTTAGCCACGATATTGCACTGATTGGGGCGTTTGCCGACCAGATGCTCGTTATGTATGGAGGGCGTGCTGTCGAAACAGGGCCCGCCAGAGAGGTACTTTTGCGCCCTAAGCATCCTTACACAAAGGCACTTCTGGACGCAGAGCCGAAAATGGAGGTGGGGCGTATCCCTGAGCCGATACCGGGCAACGTGCCACCGCCCGGGCGTCGTCCCCGTGGTTGCATTTACTCCACTCGATGTCGTAACCGGCAGTCTAAATGCGATGTGGATGACCCCCCCATGACGCAGGAACATGACCGGCGTTACGCATGCTGGTTTCCGGTTTAGAGGGCGTGTCTTGTGTCGGACAAGCGTCATCGGGCAATGGCTAGGCGGTTCGTGCGGTCGAGGCGGTTTCGTAACTTAGATGTGTTCACATATCGGCGGATGAGGTGAAAATGGCAGATCTTGGGCAGTGGCTGCGTCAAGGTAAGACCGCGAGCAGGCAAGATCCCGTTCGCGCAAATGCTGGCGTATCTCCTGTCTCACTCCGGAATGTCTACGTCAAGTTTAAGGCTGTGCAGGCCCGGCGTGAGCAAATGGTGGTCGCGCTCAACGATGTCTCGCTTGACGTAAAAAGGGGAGAATGTCTGGCGATCGTAGGGGGGTCGGGGAGCGGGAAATCCACATTGGCTAGAGTTGTCTGCGGCCTTATCAAGCCCGATTCCGGAGTCGTCGAGGTAGAGGGCGGACGTCTGTACGACAAGGCGAGCGCACGCGGGACCAGCGCGGCCAATGTCCAGATGGTGTTCCAAGACCCCTACTCGTCCTTGGATCCGCTGTGGTCGGTGCGAAAGTCGATTGAAGAGGCGTTCCTGCTGAGGTTTGGCCAAACTTCTGATGAGGAGGGGAGGGATGCTGCCCATTACCTTCGAGTTGTCGGGCTGGGGGTCGCTCTGGGCGCTAGCAGGCCCAAACAGTTGTCAGGGGGGCAGGTGCAGCGGGCGGCCATAGCGAGGGCGCTGGCGGCGAGACCGTCGGTACTTATTATGGACGAAGCGGTATCGTCCCTGGACGTTTCGGTGCAAGCGCAAGTGCTCCAGCTGATCGAGCGTATTAAGCAGACTGAAAACCTCACAATCCTGTTTATTGTGCACAACCTCGCGGTTGCCGCTGCTATTGCGGACCGTGTGGCCGTATTTAACAAAGGGCGGCTAGTCGAACTTGGGCAGCCCTCTCAGGTATTCAAGACACCAAAAGACTCGTACACCAGGGAACTGATCGGCGCCATTCCGAGGATAGCGTCTGACCCCACGACAGAAGCGGGTGCGTAACCGTGGCTCGCACCAGAGCAACCGCAGCCGCGAGAGTTCCCCAGGAGTGTGGTACTCATGACATCTAACGCGCGAAGCTGGTTTTTGAACCCCTCATTTGTTTTTGCATGCATCACCATCGTGGCCATCGTCGTCTGCGCGATCGCAGCACCTCTGCTCGCTCCGGTCGGGCCTAACATCCAGCTGTCTCAAGGTCTGACGACCGGCGGGATGCCCCTTCCACCGAGCTGGACCCATTGGTTCGGGACGGACGTGTTAGGGCGCAGCGTGGTGTCGAGAATCCTCTACGGTGCGCGTGCCACGTTGATCGTCGGCGTCGTTTCCAACGTGGCGGCGGTCATTATTGGCACAGCAGTTGGCGTTTTGGCCGGTATGTTTGATGGCTGGCGCCGAGGCATACTCATGCGCTTCGTCGATATGATGCTCGCATACCCACCGCTACTAATCGCAATAGCAATTGCGGCGATCGTCGGTCCGAGCATGTGGATTGCGACTCTGGTTATAGCCTTGTCCAACTGGACGTGGATTGCACGCGTGGTCTATACGAAGACGCTATCCCTTCGGGAACGGAATTTTATCATAGCGTCCGAGATGCTTGGTGGAAGTAAAACCTGGGTGACGCTTAAGCATATGATCGGACACGTCGCCCCGATTATGGTTATCTGGGGTACGTTGGGCGTAGCTATCACGGTGCAGCTTTCAGCAGCGCTATCGTTTCTAGGGGTCGGCGTCCAGCCGCCTACGGCGAGTTGGGGCAACATTATTTATCAGAATGAATCTTACTTTACGGTTGCTCCTTGGTTGGTTTTTATTCCGGGAGCTTTTGTTCTCTTGCTTTCGTTGGCCTTCAATATAGCTGGCGAACATCTGCAAGAATGGTTTGAAGTCAGCGAAGAGCGGTTTGAGGCTTCAGCCGACGACGAGGGTACCGCCTATGCGCGAAGCGGCGACGCAACCGGACCATAAAGCTCGGGATATGAGAAAGGCAGCGAGAGTGATGCGCTCAAAGATGTCAGGAGAGCACGCCACAGAGAGGTCGAGTGAAATGTCTATGACCCAGGCAGGCGTCGTCAGATCCCCTAATACACCAGCGCGCCGCGCTCCATGAGGTTGGACCCATGATTAGCCGTCTCGGAAAATTCGTGTTTTGGCGTCTGCTGCAGGCATTGGTCATCCTCGTAGGTATATCGTTCTTTACATTTCTGCTGCTCTATATCATCCCGAACGATCCAGCGAGCTTGATTGCAGGCCGTGGGGCGAGCCCAAGCACTATTGCGAGCATCAGGGCGCAGTTAGGGCTTAATCAGCCGTTTCTAATCCAATATTATCATTACATGTATAACCTTGTGCATGGGAACTTGGGATATTCTTATATACAGCGCGTAGGGGTATCGGAGTTGATAAGGGCGCATATAGGCCCGACCTTGGAGTTGGTTTCCACAGCGGTATTTTTCGAAATCGTCATTGGCGTGACCATAGGCGTGATATCCGGTGTATTTAGAAATTCGTGGGCAGACAAGTTCTCAATGGGTTTTGCGTACATGAGTGTAGCCGCCCCACAGTTTCTCACTGGGATGCTCTTGTTATATGTGTTCAGTCTCAAGCTAGGGTGGTTGCCGATGGGGGGGTATGGTGGATTCGGTCACCTGTTCATGCCAGCGCTGACGCTTGGATTGGTGGACGCTGCCTGGCATAGCCGCGTGGTACGATCCGAGCTGATACGTGAGGTCGGTGAGCCGTACGTAACTGCCGCCAAGGCGCATGGCGTATCGCGCAGCCGCATCGTGCTGCGGCATCTAGTGCCGATATCTGTGTTGCCAGTTCCGACCATCGTGGGCCTGGATTTCGGGTTCCTTATTGCCAACGCCGTTATAGTCGATGAGGTGTTCGGTTGGCCTGGTGTTGGTCAGCTGATGTGGCAATCCATTCAGAATACGGATGCCCCTATTATCATGGGCGTAGTGTTATTCGCTGGGTTCTTTATTGTATCCGCCAACATCGTTGCAGATATTGCATCCTATCTCATAGACCCACGGATTAGGCTAGGGTAGCTAGGATATTGCAGCGGTTAAACGTCTGAAATTGGCCTCAGGTGGTGATCGTGATGTCGCCACCGATGTTGTTAACGGCTGCCAGGAAACGCGCATAAATGGCTGCGGACTTTCTGCGGCGAGGAGTCGGCGCGACGAGCAACCTGTCGACCAAAGAACGTGCGAAGAGAAGTGCGGCTCCATAAGCGTCCACAGCGGTCTCAGGGAGCTTGGCCGGGCCCCCTGTGATAGCGCTCCTCTGCGATCGGCCGCCATGGGCACGTCGGCGGCGTTCTACGAGCACGCACGCATGCGTAGCACAAGAATATTGGTTGTCGAGTCACCGCAGCCAATTATAGGCGCTTTCTCGAAGCCACTAACACATGTCGGCCGTCGGTCATTTCTGTGTGGCGTTAGGGAGTGACCGACGAAGGATAAGACGCAAAAGTGATACAAGACGTCCGCATAGCTATGAAGGTCTCGTTGACGAGTCCGGCGGAAAGGTTCAGTAACGGGATCTACAGAGTCAGCTTCGCAACGCCAAGAACTCGCGTAGTCTAATGATTAAAATACTATTTCCCATTAACCGGGCAGACTTTCAGGCCAGCGGTGCGGTTCACCAGGGAACTGTTGGGGTGGTGCGCCCGACAGGATTCGAACCTGTGACCTTCGGCTTCGGAGGCCGACGCTCTATCCAACTGAGCTACGGGCGCATGATGACTGCGGGTGCCTAGGATATCGCTAACGGCCGGGTGCGTCCATGCAGCGGCGGCTTGACTGACGCTCGCCGGCGCGTTCTATATAATCGGCGCGAGCCGCAAAAAACGACGATAGCGACTGAGGGGACATAACGTGGCGATGAATAATGCGCATGACCGGGCGTTTCTGAAGCTGTTTGTCGGGATATTGGGGGGCTTGGTGGGGTTGGCGGTCTTCCTCTTCATCGTGGCCAATCTGCTCGCCTTTTTCACCCAGAGTTCCAAGCGCGACCAGTTCCAGATGGCGCGGCTCGAAGAGCGCCTGAAGCCGGTGGCTGCCGTGAACACCAGCGCGGCGGCGGCCAAGCAGGCGGCGTCGCAGCCGAGCAGCAGCCAGGGCGGCGGTTCTTCCAGCGGCGCTTCGAGCGGTCCCGCGCATCCGTGGCCGGGGCACGTGGTCTATGAAAAGGTGTGCTCCGCGTGCCACGCCACCGGCGTCGCGGGCGCGCCTAAATACGGCGACAAAGCCGCCTGGGCGCCGCGCGCCAAAAAGGGGTTGGCGACGCTGGTGGACCACGCCGTCAACGGCTTTAAGGCGATGCCGCCCAAGGGCGGCCATTCCAGCCTGACCAAGCAGGAAGTGCAGAACGACGTGGAGTACATGCTCAAGAAGGTGGGCCTGCTGGCGGAGGCGAAGAAGGCGTCGGGGAGCTGACGGCGCGCCGTTCTCAAAAGCTGCTTGATAGCCTGCTGCGCCCGGCATGACGCGGCCGTGCGGTGCTCGAAATGCTCATGGTTTGAGCGCATACGCTGCGGTTTCTGCGCTCCGGGCGACCACGAACGGCCTTCGCTCGCGGCGGTTCTGCAACAGCTTCTCAGTCGGCGTCCAGCAGGTCGCGCAAAGCGGCCAGGTGGCCTTCGCCGCGCTGTCGGGTCTCCGCGGCCGGCGCCGGGGTGCCGGGCTTGCCTTCCCAGGCGAGCACGTCCTGCGGCAGTTCCTCAAGAAAGCGGCTGGGCTCGCAGTCCATGGCTTCGCCGCGCAGCCGGCGCTGGCGGGCGAAGGTGAGCGTGAGGCTGCGCCGCGCGCGCGTTATGCCGACGTAGAGCAGCCGGCGCTCCTCTTCGAGCGTGTCCTGCGCGATGCTGTTGCGGTGCGGCAGGGTGTCCTCTTCGACGCCGACCAGGAACACGTGGTCGAACTCCAGGCCCTTGGCGGCGTGTAGCGTCATCAGGTGCACGCGGCCGCTGTCGGGTTTGTCGTCGCGGCGTTCCAGGATGTCCATCAAACCCAGGTGGCTGACCACTTCGCTGAAGCTCTTGCCGCCGCCGTCGTCGCTGGACAGCCGTGCCATCCAGTTGATCAGATCGTCCACCGCGCGCAGGCGCTTTTCCGCCTGGCGGCGCTCGCGGTGGGTTTCCTGCAGCCAGTGGCTGTAGTCGATGTCGGCGAGCAACTGGCGGGTGAGCGCGGCCGGCGGCTCTGACTCGGCGCGGCGCGCCAGGTTCTCGGCCCAGTCGGCGAACTGGCGCAGCAGGCGGCCCGGCCGTTCGGGCAGGTTGCCGGTGAGCCCGATCTCGCGCGCGGCCTGGAACAGGCTGATGCGCCGTCCCTGCGCATAGGCGCCCAGCTTTTCCAGCGTGGCGGCCCCCAGCTCGCGCCGCGGCACGTTGACGATGCGCAAAAAGGCGGCGTCGTCGTCCGGGTTGGTCAGCAGGCGCAGGTAGGCGATGACGTCCTTGACCTCGCTGCGCTCGAAAAACGACTGTCCGCCGCTCAGGCGGTAGGCGACGTTGCGCTCGCGCAGGACGCGCTCGAAGGGGCGCGCCTGGTGGTTGCTGCGGTAGAGAATGGCATAGTCGCCCAGACGGCGGCTGAAGCGGATGCGGTGGCTGAGAAGCTCGGCCACCACGCGCTCGGCCTCGGCCTCGCCGTCGGCGCACGCCAGCACCCGCACCCGGTCGCCCGGCCCGTATGCGCTCCACAGGCGCTTTTCGAACAGGCGCGCGTTGCGCTCGATGAGGCCGTTCGCCGCCTGCAGGATGTGGCCGTGGGAGCGGTAGTTCTGCTCCAGCTTGATCATTTCCAGGGTGGGGAAGTCGTGGCGCAGTTGACCCAGGTTTTCGGGGCGCGCGCCGCGCCAGGCGTAAATGGACTGGTCGTCGTCGCCGACCACGGTGAACGCGCCGCGCGGCCCGGCCAGGAGCTTGAACAACTGGTACTGGGCGGTGTTGGTGTCCTGATACTCGTCCACCAGCAGGTAGTGCAGACGGTTGCGCCAGCGCTCCAGCGCCTCGGAATCCGCCTGGAACAGGCGCGTGGGCAGGCGGATGAGGTCGTCGAAATCCACCGCGTTATAGGCCCTTAGATGGCGCTGATAGAGCGCGTAAAGGCGCGCCGCGGCGATCTGGCGGTCGTCCTCGGCGGCCTGCAAGGCCTGCTCGGGCTCCACCAGGCTGCTCTTCCACTGGGAGATGAGCGGCTGCGTGTCGGCCGGCGCTTGTTTGCGTCCGCCGGCGAGTTCGTTGATGAGCGCCTGGGCGTCGGCGGCGTCGAACAGCGTGAAGCCCGCCTTGTAGCCCAGCAGCCCGTGCTCGGCGCGCACCAGCGTCAGGCCCAGGCTGTGGAAGGTGGACACGCGCACGCCCTTGGCCGCGCCTTTCGGCATCAGCGCGCCCAGGCGCGCCTGCATTTCGCGCGCCGCCTTGTTGGTGAAGGTGAGCGCGGCGACGGTGCGCGGGTCGAAGCGGCAGCGGCCGATGAGGTGGGCGATCTTTTCGGTGATGACGCGCGTTTTCCCGCTGCCGGCACCGGCCAGGACCAGCAGCGGGCCGTGGATGTGCTCGATGGCCTGGCGCTGCTGCGGATTCAGTGTGGACATCGGGTCGGAGCGGCCTGCGGGTCTGGGAAGTTGTTGAATAACCTACTGCGCTCGGCATTACGCGGTCGTGCGGTGCTCGCAATCCTCATGGTTTGATCCATACACTGCGGTTTCTGCGGCTCGGGCGACCACGAACTGCCTTTGCTCGTGACGGTTCTTCAACAGCTTCTGGGGTTAGGGGCGCCTATTATCGCGGCCCGACCGGGCCCTGTCAGCCGCGTTGACCGCGCGCGGCCGCGCCGGCAACGCGCATGTGCTTGACGGCAGGCGCTGTCAGGCCGCGGCGGCGAGCACGGTGAACAGGCCCCAGCCGCGCACCGAGTAGCGCTCCACGCGCTCCGGGCTGAAGCCGGCCCGCCGCATCAGCTCGAGCGCTTCGCCGGTGCGCAGCACGTGGCCTAGGGGGCGCCTGAGAAAGCGCAGCCGCATGCAGCGCAAAGCGGTCACGGCATGCTCCGCGCGCCAGTCGGTGAGCACCAGCCAGCCGTCGCCGCTCAGCACGCGCCGCATTTCCGCCAGCGCCAGTGCCGGGTCGTCCACGTAGTGCAGCGCGCTGCTGCACAGCACCGCGTTCACGGTGGCGCTGGTCAGCGGCAGGTGCGTGAGCTCGCCCTGCAGGCGGGCGACGTCCGCGTCGCCGGTTTGTTCCAGCATGAGCGGACTGGCGTCGAGGCCGATCAGGGCCAGATCGGGGCGCCGCGCATGCAGCGTGCGCAGCATCTGCCCGGTGCCGCAGCCGGCGTCGAGCACGCGGGCGCCCGAGGCCAACGGACCCAGGGCGCGCAGCGTGCGCTCATGGGTCACGCTCAGATAGCGCTGCCAGCGCTTTTCGTAGCGCGCGGCGAGGGCGCCGTACTCGGCGCGGATGCGGTGGGTGCGGTGCGGCATGGAGCCAGTTTGGACGGGCCGGGCCCAGCCCGCTAGCTCTGGGGGCTTCGGTCAAGTTGGCGGTAGCCGACGGCCTCGGCGACGTGCTGCTGGCCGACGGCATCGCTCTCATGAAGGTCGGCGATGGTGCGCGCGAGCTTGAGGATGCGGTGGTAGGCGCGCGCCGACAGCCCCAGGCGATCCATGGCCGCTTCGAGCAAGGCCTGGCCGCGCTCATCGGGGCGGCAGAAGCGCTCGATATCGGCTCCCGCCAGCCGTGCGTTGGGCACGCCTGCGCGCCGCAGCGCCCGCTCGCGCGCGTGTTCGACGCGGGCCCGCACATCGGCGCTGGTCTCGCTGTCATTGTGGCCGCGGGCGGTCAGCAACCGGAGTTCCACGCGCGGCACCTGAAGCTGCAGGTCGATGCGGTCGAGCAGCGGGCCGGAGATGCGGGCGCGGTAGCGCGCCACCTGCTCCGCGGTGCAGTGGCAGCGCCCGCTGGCCTCGCCCAGATAGCCGCAGGGGCAGGGGTTCATGGCGGCCACGAGCTGAAAGCGCGCGGGAAACTCGGCCTGGCGCGCGGCCCGGGAAATGCAGATGCGCCCGCTCTCGATCGGCTCGCGCAGGACTTCCAGCACGCGCCGGTCGAACTCCGGCAGCTCGTCCAGAAACAGCACCCCGTGGTGGGCGAGCGTGATTTCGCCGGGGCGCGGATGGGTGCCGCCGCCCACCAGCGCGGCGCCGGAGCTGGTGTGGTGGGGCGCGCGGAACGGGCGCAGGCCCCACGTGGCGGCGTCGAAGCCGGTGCGGCTGACGGAACTCACCGCCGCCGCCTCGATGGCCTCCTCTTCGGTCAGGGGCGGCAGAATGCCCGGCAGACGTGCGGCGAGCATGCTCTTGCCGGCCCCCGGCGGGCCGACCAGCAGCAGGCTGTGGCTGCCCGCGGCGGCGATCTCCAGCGCGCGCTTGGCCTGATGCTGCCCGCGCACGTCGGCGAGGTCCGGGTGGTCGGGGGCGGCGGCCACCCGCGCCGGCGCGCAGACGGGCAAGGGCTCGCGCCCGCACAGGTCTGCGCACACGCTTAGCAGGCTTGCCGCGCCGCGCGCCTCCACGCCCCGCACCAGCGCGGCTTCCCCGCCGTTGTCGCTGGGGACCACCAAAGCACGCCCGGCATCGCGCGCCTTGAGGGCGCTGGGCAACACGCCGCGCACCGGGCGCAGCTCGCCGCCCAGGGACAGCTCGCCCAGGAACTCGCGACCGGCCAGCCCGTTCTTGGGGATTTGACCGGACGCGGCCAGGATTCCCAGGGCGACAGCGAGGTCGAAGCGCCCGCTGTCCTTGGGCAGGTCGGCCGGCGCCAGGTTGACGGTGATGCGCCGCGCGGGAAAGTCGAAGCCGGCGTTGATCAGCGCCGCGCGCACCCGGTCCTTGCTTTCCTTCACGGCCGCCTCGGGCAGACCCACCATGGACAACGCCGGCAGGCCTCCGGCCAGATGCACTTCCACGCTGACCAGGGGCGCTTCCAAACCGGTTTGGGCGCGGCTGAAAACGGTGGCCAGGCTCATCACGTCCCTGTTATGGCCGCACGCCGGGCGGGTGGGGTTAGCTGTCGTCCTTGCGCGTCGTGCGGCTGCTGCTCTTGCGGGTGCGGGCAGTGGCCTTGCGTGCGCCGCTCTTGGCGGTCGACGCCGCGCCCGTGGATGCGGAGGCGTCCGCGGACGCCGCGGCGCCCGTGTCCGGCAGAGCGGCTTCCAGCTCGGCCACGCGCTTTTCCAGCGCCTTCAGTTTGCTGCGCGTGCGCGACAGCAGCTCGCGCTGAGTGTCGAACTGCTCGCGGCTGACCAGATCGAGCCGGTCCAGACCGCTGTGCAGGATGGCGCGGAAGTTTTGCTCGAGTTCGTCGCGCAGTCCGCGCAATCCTGGCGGCATGGCGTTGGCCAAGCGTTGCGCCAGCTCATCCAGACCCTTGGAATCCATTGTGTGCGCTCCTTAGCGGAAGTTTTCTCTCTGTCAGTGTAACCCGCGCCTGCGCCAATCCCAATATTGCACCGCAAGCGCGCATGAGCGCCGGTCCGCGCGCACCCTATTGGTGCAAGGGCGCCTTGCCCGAACCGCTCGCGGGAGCCGGAGAGCGCGGCCGCAGGCCGTTGGCACGCTTTCTGCTTTAGTCCGGACAGCCGCAAGGCAAAATCCGGAATCTGAGGAGTCTCGCATGATGAGCTTGGGCAAGAAGATCGGTTACGGCGCAGCGGGCATGTTGCTGCCGGGTCTGGCGCTGGCGGCGACGCCTGCGCTGGACACGGGCAACACGGCCTGGATGCTGACGTCGACGGCGCTGGTGTTGTTTATGACAGTCCCCGGGCTGTCGTTGTTCTATGCCGGCATGGTGCGCAGCAAGAACGCGCTGTCGGTGATGATGAACTGCTTCGCCATCACCTGCCTGGTGACGGTGCTGTGGGCGCTCTATGCGTACAGCCTGGCGTTCGGCGACGGCGGCGGCGCGCAGGCCATCATCGGGGGGCTGGGCAAGGCGTTCATGGACGGCGTGGGCGTGAACACGCTGAGCGGGTCCATCCCGGAGACGGTGTTCTCCATGTTCCAGCTCACCTTCGCCATCATCACGCCGGCGCTGATCGTGGGTGCGTTCGTGGAGCGCATGAAGTTCTCGGCCATGTTGTGGTTCATGGGCTTGTGGCTGACGCTGGTGTACGCGCCCATCGCGCACTGGGTGTGGGGCGGCGGCTGGCTGGGTTCGCTGGGCGTGCTCGATTTCGCCGGCGGCACGGTGGTGCACATCAACGCCGGCGTGGCGGGCCTGGTTGCGTGTTTGATGCTGGGGCCGCGCTCGGGCTATCCGCGCACGCCCATGCTGCCGCACAACCTCATGCTCACTGTGATCGGCGCCGGCATGCTGTGGGTGGGCTGGTTCGGCTTCAACGCCGGCAGCGAGCTGGCTGCGGACGGCACCGCGGGCATGGCCATGGCGGTGACCCAGATCGCGACGGCGGCCGCGGCGCTGGCCTGGATGTTCACCGAGTGGGCCACGCGCGGCAAGGCCAGCGTGCTGGGCATCGCCTCCGGCGCGGTGGCCGGGCTGGTGGCGATCACGCCCGCCTCGGGCTTCGTGGGGCCCATGGGCGCCATCATTATCGGCATTGCGGCCGGGGTGGGCTGTCTGCTGGGCGCCACCAAGCTCAAGCCGGCGCTGGGCTACGACGACTCGCTCGACGCGTTCGGCGTGCACGCCGTCGGCGGCATCATCGGCGCCATTCTGACCGGGGTGTTCGTCGCCAAGGGCCTGGGCGGGGTCGGCCTGTCGCACGGCGTTTCCCTGGGGGCGCAGGTGGGCAAGCAGTGCGTCGGCGTGCTGGTCACTATCGTCTATGATGCGGTGCTGACGTTTATCATCCTCAAGGTGGTGGACGCCTTTGTGGGCCTGCGAGTCACCGAGGAGCAGGAATCCATGGGCCTGGACGTGGCCCTGCACGAGGAGCGCGGCTACGATCTCTGAGCGATCGACGCGCATTCAAGTTGGTGGCTCACAGAGCCCGGGTGCTACACTTGAGCGCCTGCTAATGAAGGAGTTTCGACCATGAAGATGTTGGTCGCCATCATCAAGCCCTTCCGTCTGGACGACGTGCGCGAGGCGCTGTCGGAGATCGGGGTGCAGGGTGTGACCGTGACGGAGGTCAAGGGATTCGGCCGCCAGAAAGGGCACAAGGAACTCTACCGCGGCGCCGAATATGTGGTGGATTTCCTGCCCAAGCTGAAGATCGAGGTCGCGCTGTCGGAAGAGTTGCTGGACAAGGCCATCGATGCCGTCATCAAGGCCGCCAAAACCGGCCAGATCGGCGACGGCAAGCTGTTTGTCTACGACTTGGAGCAGGCCATCCGCATCCGCACCGGCGAGACGGGCGAGCACGCCCTGTAAAAAGCTTGCGGACAAGGGGCGCGGCGGCCCGGCACGGGGTCGCCGCGCCCGTTTTTGCCGCCTCCCTGCGGCCCAACCGCGTTCCGTGCTCTCTCCAGCCGTGGCCCCGGCGCCCTTTCCCCGCGCTGGTATACTGAGCCGGTAGCCGGCTTCCCCCAAAGCCTTCCCGCGGCGCATCGCCCGCCTGTTGGAAGTGCCTTCCGAGACCCCATGAGCAGCGAAACCATCCGCGTGCGCGGCGCGCGCCAGAACAATCTCAAGAACCTGGACTTGGATTTGCCGCTGGGCGAGCTGGTGGTCGTCACCGGCGTCTCCGGTTCCGGCAAGTCGTCGCTCGCCTTCGACACCATCTATTCCGAGGGCCAGCGCCGCTACGTGGAGACGTTCTCGCCCTACGCGCGCCAGTTCCTGGACCGCATGGACAAACCCTCGGCGGAGCGCATCGAAGGCATCCCGCCGGCCATCGCCATCGACCAGACCAACCCGGTGCGCACCTCGCGCTCCACGGTTGGCACGATGACCGAGCTCAATGACCACATCAAGCTGCTGTTCGCGCGCGCGGCACGGCTGTACTGCCGCGGCTGCGGCGCCGAGGTGCGCCGCGACACCCCCGACAGCATTCTGGAGCGCCTGCTGGAGCGCGGCGGCGGGCGGCGCGCGGTGATCGCCTTCGACGTGACCGTGCCGCACAACTTCGGCGAGGACGAGGTGCGCCGGCTCCTGGAGCGCCAGGGCTACACGCGCATCGAGACACTCGGCGAAGGCCGTCTGCGCGTCATCCAGGACCGCCTGCGCCTGGAATCAGCGCGCTCGGACCGCATCGTCGAGGCGCTGGAGGCGGCGCTGCGCCACGGCCAGGGCCGGGTCACGGTGCTGGCGCTGGACGACAATCGCGAGCCCGACGCCGATTGGCGCTTCTCGCAGGGGCTGCACTGCGCCGACTGCGATATCGACTACCGCGAACCCATCCCCAACACCTTTTCCTTCAACTCGCCCGCCGGCGCCTGCGCGACCTGCCGCGGCTTCGGCCGCACCATGGGCATCGACTACGGCCTGGTGATCCCCGATCCGGGCAAGTCCCTGCGCGACGGCGCCATCCGGCCGTGGCAGTCGGGCCAGTCCGCCGAGTGCCAGCGCGACCTGCTGCGCTTCGCGCGCGAGCGCGGCGTGCCCGACGACGTGCCCTGGAGCGAGCTCTGCGAGGCCGACCGGCGCTGGGTGATCGAGGGCGAAGGCGGCTGGATGACGGGCCGCTGGTACGGCGTGCGCCGCTATTTCGACTGGCTGGAGAGCAAGAGCTACAAAATGCACGTGCGCGTGCTGCTTTCCAAGTACCGCTCGTACGATGTCTGCCCCGCCTGCGGCGGCGCGCGCCTGCAGCCGGATTCGCTGCTGTGGCGGCTGGGCTCCAAGGCGGACGCCGACGCGGTGCTCGGCCCGCAGGCGCGCTTCCGCCCCGTCGGCACCGCGCTGAATGAGGCCGCCTTCGCCGCGCTGCCGGGCCTGACCATGCACGACGTGGCGCTGCTGCCGCTGGAGCGGGCGCGCGCCTTTTTCGAGGGGATCCACCTGCCGGCGCCGCTGGACGAGGCCGCCGAGCTGCTGCTGGGCGAGATCCGCACGCGTTTGCGCTACCTCGCGCAAGTGGGCCTGGACTATCTCACGCTGGACCGTCAGTCGCGCACGCTCTCCGGGGGCGAGGTGCAGCGCATCAACCTGACCACGGCGCTGGGCACGTCGCTGGTGAACACGCTGTTCGTCCTCGACGAGCCCTCCATCGGGCTGCACCCGCGCGACATGCAGCGCATCAACGAGATCATGCTGCGGCTGCGCGACGCCGGCAATTCGCTGCTGGTGGTCGAGCACGACCCGCAGGTGATGCTGGCGGCCGACCGCATCCTCGACATCGGTCCCGGACCGGGCGAGCGCGGCGGGGATATCGTCTTCTACGGCACGCCCGCCGAGCTGCTGCGCCACAAGACCTCGCTGACCGCCGCCTACCTGACCGGCCGCAAGCGCGTGGTGCCGGGCGGCGAGCACGCCGGCGCGGGCCCGGCGCAAGCGTGGCTGGAAGTGCGCGGCGCGGCCGAGAACAACCTCAAGGGCATCGACGTGCGCCTGCCGCTCAACCGCCTGGCCGTGCTCACCGGCGTCTCCGGGTCGGGCAAGTCCACGCTCATGGAGGACGTGCTCTACCGCGGCCTGCTCAAGCTCAAGGGCCGTCCCGCCGAGGCCGCCGGCCGTCACGCCGCGATCCGCGGCGCCGAGCGCATCGACGACGTGGTGCTGGTGGACCAGTCGCCCATCGGCAAGACCACGCGCTCCAATCCGGCCAGCTACGTGGGCGCATTCGACGCCATCCGCAAGGCCTTCGCCGCCGAGCCGCTGGCCAAGAGCCGCGGATACAAGCCGGGCACGTTCAGCTTCAACTCCGGCAACGGGCGCTGTCCCACCTGCGGCGGCAACGGCTTCGAGCACGTGGAGATGCAGTTCCTCTCCGACGTCTATCTGCGCTGCCCCGACTGCGACGGGCGGCGCTACCGCGACGCCGTGCTGGAGGTGAAGCTGGCGCCTTCCAGGGGCTGCGGCCTGCGCCCGCAATCGGTGGCCGAGGTGCTGGAGCTCACGGTCAACGAGGCGTGCGCCTTTTTCGCCGGCTATACCGACGTGCTGCGGGGGCTGGAGCCGCTGCGGGCCGTGGGCCTGGGCTACCTGAAGCTGGGCCAGCCCGTGCCCACCCTCTCCGGCGGCGAGGCGCAGCGGCTCAAGCTGGCGGGCTTCCTGGCCAAGGCCGGCGGCAAGCGCCGCGCCCGCGAGCACGTGCTGTTTCTGTTCGACGAGCCCACTACCGGGCTGCACTTCGACGACGTGGCCGTGCTGTTGCGCGCTATCCGGCGTCTGCTCGGCGAGGGCCACTCGGTGCTGGTGATCGAGCACAACCTGGACGTGATGCAGGCGGCCGACTGGCTCATCGATTTGGGCCCGGAAGGCGGCGAGGGCGGCGGCGAGGTGGTCGCCGCGGGCACGCCGGCCGAGGTCATGGCCGTGGAGGCGAGCCATACCGGGCGCGCGCTGCACGAGTACGCGCGCGCCGCCACGCTCACCGCGCTGGCGCAGCCGCTGCCGGCGGTGGCCGAGGCCGGCGCGTCCTATCCCGCGGCGACCCGCGACATCCGCATCCACAACGCGCGCGAGCACAACCTCAAGGGCGTGGACGTGCGCATCCCGCGCGACAAGCTGACGGTGATTACCGGCGTCTCCGGTTCGGGCAAGAGCACTGTGGCCTTCGACATCGTCTTCAACGAGGGCCAGCGCCGCTACCTGGAGTCGCTCAACGCCTACGCGCGCCAGTTCGTGCAGCCCGCCTCCAAGCCCGACGTGGACGCCATCTTCGGCATTCCGCCCACGGTGGCCATCGAGCAGCGCACCAGCCGCGGCGGGCGCAAAAGCACGGTGGCGACCATGACCGAGGTCTACCACTTCCTGCGCCTGCTGTTCGTGAAGCTGGGCGTGCAGCACTGCCCGGACTGCCGTATTCCCATCCAGGCGCAGAGCGAGGCGGCCATCGCGGACCGCCTGCTGCGCACCTACCGCAACCGCAGGATCGAGCTGCTGGCGCCCCTGGTGGTGGCGCGCAAGGGCTACTACACGGACCTGGCGCGCTGGGCCGCCGGCAAGGGCTTCGAGCATTTGCGCGTGGACGGCGAGCGGCGGCCCACCGCCGATTGGCCGCGCCTGGACCGCTACAAGGAGCACGACATCGAGCTGCCGGTGGCCGCGCTCAAGGCCTCCGCGCAGGACGAGGCGGCGTTGCGCGAGGCGCTGTCGCGGGCGCTGGCCTACGGTAAGGGCACCATGAAGGTTGTCGACGGCAAAGGGCGCGAGGCGCTGTTCTCCACCGAGCGCGCCTGCCCCGGCTGCGGGCGCTCATTCCCCGAGCTCGACCCGCGTCTGTTCTCCTACAACTCCAAGCACGGCTGGTGCCCGCGCTGCTTCGGCACCGGCTTGGTGCTGCCGGGCTTCGACGCCGAGCAGACCGGCGAGGAGTCGGTGTGGCGCGACGACGCCGGCGAGCCGGAAAGCTGCCCGGACTGTAGCGGTCGGCGCCTCAATCCGACCGCGCTGGCGGTGCGTTACCGCGAGCGCTCCATCGCCGACTTCGCCGCATGGCCGGTGGAGCAGGCGGCGGCTTTTTTTAAATCCTTCAGGCCGGGCGGGCGCGAGGCGGCCATCGCCCGCGACATTCTGCCCGAGCTGCGCAACAGGCTGGCCTTTCTCAAGGAAGTGGGCCTGGGCTATCTGAGCCTGGACCGGGCCGCGCCCACCCTGTCCGGCGGCGAGGCGCAGCGCATCCGCCTGGCCGCCCAGTTGGGCTCCAACCTGCAGGGCGTGTGCTACGTGCTGGACGAGCCCACCATCGGGCTGCACCCGCGCGACAACCGCATGCTGTTGGACACGCTCTCGCGCCTGGAGGGCAAGGGCAACACCATCGTGGTGGTGGAGCACGACGAGGAAACGATCCGCCGCGCCGAGCACGTGGTGGATCTGGGCCCGGGCGCCGGCAAGCTGGGCGGCCGCGTGGTGGCGGAAGGGCCGCTGCTGGCGCTGATGCAAAACCCGGACTCGGTGACCGGGCGCTGCATGGCCGAGCCCCTGAAACACCCGCTGATGGAGCGCCGGCCCGCCGCGGAGCGTCATATCGACGTGCGCGGCGCCAGCCTGCACAACCTTAAGAACGTGGATGTGGCGGTGCCGCTGTCGCGGCTGGTCTGCGTCACCGGCGTGTCGGGGTCGGGCAAGTCCACGCTGGTGCGCGACGTGCTGCATGAAAACCTGCATGCGCTCATTCAGGGCCGGCGGCGGCGCTCCAAGCCGGCGCTGCGCGGTTGCAAGGGCGTCGACGGCTGGCAGGCGGTCGACCGGGTGCTGGAGGTGGACCAGACGCCGATCGGCAAGACGCCGCGCTCCTGCCCCGCCACCTATGTGGGCTTTTGGGACGAGATCCGCAAGCTGTTCGCGCAGACCGAGGAGGCGCGCATCCGCGGCTACAAAGCCGGGCGCTTCTCCTTCAACACCCCGGACGGGCGCTGCCCGGAATGCGACGGCCAGGGCGTGAAGCGCATCGAGATGAACTTCCTGCCCGACGTGCGCGTGCACTGCGAGGCCTGCCACGGCAAGCGCTTCTCGCCGGAGACGCTGGCGGTGACGTGGCGCGGCAAGTCCATCGGCGACGTGCTCGACATGGACGTGGACGAGGCGGTGGAATTCTTCAGCGCCCACCCCAAGGTGCGCCACGCGCTTAAGTTACTGCAGGACGTGGGCCTGGGCTATCTCACGCTGGGCCAGCAGAGCCCCACGCTGTCCGGCGGCGAGGCGCAGCGCATCAAGCTGGTCACCGAGCTCGCCAAGGCGCGCCCCGACAACGGCCGGCGCAAGCCGCCGCACACGCTCTACGTGCTCGATGAGCCCACCGTGGGGCTGCACATGGCCGACGTGGAGCAACTGATCCGCGTGCTGCACCGGCTGGTGGACGGCGGCAACACGGTGCTGGTGATCGAGCACAACCTGGACGTGATCGCCGAAGCCGACTGGCTCATCGACCTGGGGCCGGAGGGCGGCGAAAGCGGCGGCCGGGTGGTGGCCGCCGGTCAGCCGGAGCGGGTTGCGCGCAAAAGAAAACGCTCGCACACCGGGCGCATCCTGGGGGAGTTCCTGTCCCAACGCGGGGCGGAAGCCGCCGCCCAAGCGCAGGGCTGACGGCAGGCGCGCAACGGCGCCCGCAAAACCCGGCCGGGCGCGGTTCACACGCCCGGCCGGGCTCGCAACGCTTACGGCGATACCTGGTCGAGGGCGTTGGTGAAGCCCATCAGCGAGACATCCAGATTCATCGCCTTGCCGCGTGGATCGTGGATGGTGACCGTGGCCGTATGGCCGGCGCGCAACTGCGACAGTACGGAACCCTTCAGCGGCAGATCCGCCCGGCAGCCCTGCTGCACGCATAGCTGAACCGGGAAGCTGACCGGCTTGTTGCCATCCACGCTAAGCTGCACGCCCGGCGGCAGGCGCATGCCCAGGGGCAGGTCGAAGATCGCGACGGGCTGCTGGGATTTCGGCGGATAACCCACCACCACGCGCATCATGGGCTTGTTGTCTTTCTTGCGGTTAACCGTCTGCGTCATCTCGCAGCGCTTCTGGGACCCGGCTGCGCAGCGCACGTCCCAGTCCTGCACGTGCTTGACGTTGATCTTGGGCTTTTGCTGACTCTGCGATGACGGGGCGGGCGTTGAAGGCTTTGTCAGCTGGCTCGATGGCTGGGCCGCGAGCGCCGGCGCGCTGATCAAGGCCAAAAAGGGCAACAAGGCTATAGGGCGCAAAAACTTCATACTCATATGATCTGCACGTGTGGTGGACAATTTTTCCCGGCGCTCGCGCCGGGACCTAATGAACGCAACGGCGGGCCGTTTCCGGCCCGTCTCCGTCGCATCGGCTCTACGCCGGCCCGTGCGGGCCGGCGGACCCACAAGTCGAGCACATAATGGACCGCTGTGGCAAGGCATCGTTCCCGTCCCTTGCCGGGGGAACGCACTCAGCCCTGCTGGTCGCTCTCCACGCGGTAATCCGGCGTCTGCTGGGGAGGCTTGGAGTCGCTCTGGTAGCGCGCCTTCCATTCCGCGTACGGCATGCCGTAGACGAGTTCGCGCGCCTGCTCGTAATCCAGCTCGACGCCGCGTTCCTCCGCCGCGGAGCGATACCATTTGGACAGGCAGTTGCGGCAGAAGCCGGCCAGGTTCATGAGGTCGATGTTTTGCACGTCGGTGCGTGCCCGAAGATGGGCCACCAGGGCACGGAAGGTGGCTGCCTCCACTTCGGTACGGGTTGTCTCGTCCATCACAGCCCCCTCGGTTCGCCTAAGTCACGTGATTCAAAGCGGCGCCGGCGCTCATGCCGCCCGTTTAAATCAGTCTGGCAGGCGCAAGCCGGTTTAGTCCAGACTGCAGCGCCGCCTTGCCGCGACGCCTAGTCGCTGTCCTCCTGTGAAGGCGTTCCGCGGTCGTGCTCGCGCCCCAGCAGAGCGCGCTTGCGCTGCAGGCCCCAGCGGTAGCCGCCCAAGCCGCCGTCCGCGCGCACGACGCGGTGGCAGGGGACGAGAACCGCCAGCGGATTGGCGGCGCAGGCGTTCGCCACCGCACGCACTGCGGTCGGGCGGCCGACCGCCGCGGCGATCTGTGTGTAGGTGGCCGTCTGCCCCAGCGGTATTCGGCGCAACGCCCCCCATACGCTGGCCTGAAACGCCGTGCCGCGGATGTCCAGCGGCAGCGCCGGGTCGGCGTGCGGCGCCGCGATATGTTCCACGAGCTGGCGGGCCCATTCGCGCAAGCGGTCACGGTCCTCGACCAGTTGGGCGCCCGGGAAGCGCGCGCGCAGGGCCAGTTCGAGCCCGGCCGGGTCGTCGCCCAGCTCGACGGCGCACACGCCGCGCTCGGTGGCGGCGAGCAGCACCCAGCCCAGCGCGCTGTCGACAGTGATGTAAGCGATGCGCTCGCCGCGCCCGCCGCGGCGCCGCACCCCCGGCGTCATGCCCGCGGCGTCGGCGTAGGCGCGGGCGCCGGAGCCGTAGCCGGCCGCGAATACGGCAGAACTCACCGGTTCGCCGGCGGCCAGGTGACGCGCGAGGCGGCCGCTGCGCCATGCCCGGGCGTATTCGTGCGGCGTCACGCCCACCACCTGCCGGAACAGCCGGTGCAGGTGGAAACGGCTGACCCCCACGACCTTCGCGATCTGCGCCAGCGGCGGCGCGGTGTCCGCGGTCTCGATCAAACGGCAGGCTTTCTCGACGGCCTGTAAGTGGCGCGCCGCCGCCGATGCGTCATGCGGCCGGCAGCGCTTGCACGGGCGGAAGCCGGCCGCCTCGGCGGCTGCCGGCGTGTCGAAGAAGACCACGTTGGCGCGACGGGGCGTGCGCGAGGCGCAGCCCGGGCGGCAGTACACGCCGGTGGTGCGTACCCCATAGACGAAGGCGGGCTGCGGATGCGGATCGCGCGCCCGCACGATGTGCCAGCGCTTTGCGTCGTCGATCATTGCGCAAGTCCCCGCGTCCGGTACCAGAATGCCGTCCAGCGTAAAGCGCCCGGCGCACGCGCTCCACTCGTATCTTGCGGTTTCATTCCGGCCGGCCCCGCCTCGAGGCCGGATTGCTGGGGGCGGCGGGCCTCAACCGGGGCGGGTGGGACTGCTAGACTGAACGCAACAGGACGGCGCCCGCGCGGCGCATCCGTTCCCGGAACCACGCCAACACGCAAAGGGTACATGCGCTATGACGACACTGGAGCGGGCCAGCGCGCCTTCCTGCGCGCAAGACCGCGCCGCGCTGGCGCGGCGCTATCGGCAGGTTCGCGCGCGCTCCGAGGCCTTGTGCGAGCCGCTGGAGAGTGAAGACTACTGCGTACAGACCATGCCCGACGTGAGCCCGCCCAAGTGGCATCTCGCCCACGTGAGCTGGTTTTTCGAGACCTTCCTGCTGCAGCCGTTCGCGGCCGGCTACCGTGAATTTCACCCGCTTTATCACCATCTGTTCAATTCCTACTACCAGATGGTGGGCTCGCCCTTTCCGCGTGCCCAGCGCGGGCTGCTGTCCCGGCCCACGGTGGCCGACGTCTACCGCTACCGGGCCCACATCGATCGCGCCATGGCGGCGCTCATCGAGGCGGCGAACGACGCGCAGTGGCCCGAGGTGCAGGCGCGCGTGATCCTGGGCTTGCACCACGAGCAGCAGCACCAGGAACTGCTGTGCATGGATATCAAGCACATCCTCGGGTTCAATCCGCTGCGCCCCACCTACCGCCAGGCTCCAAAGCGGCCGCAGCGCCCAGCGCCTGCGCTGCGCTGGGTCGGGCACCAGGGCGGCGAAGTCGAGATCGGGCATGCCGGCGACGGGTTCGCCTACGACAACGAATCGCCGCGCCACCGCCGGCTGCTGTACCCGCACGCCCTCGCCTCGCGTCCGGTGACCAACGGCGAATATCTGGCGTTCATGGACGACGGCGGCTACGAGCGCCCGGAGCTCTGGCTGTCCGACGGCTGGAGCGCGCTGCAGCAGCAGGGCTGGCGCGCGCCTCTGTACTGGGAGCGCATGGACGGGCGCTGGTGGCACATGACCCTGGCCGGGCTGGAGGTGCTGGACGAGGACGCCCCCGTTTGCCACGTCAGCTACTACGAGGCGGATGCCTACGCGCGCTGGGCCGGGCGCCGGCTGCCGTACGAGGCTGAGTGGGAGCACGCCGCGACAGGCCGGCCCGTGGCCGGCAACCTGTTCGAGAACGGCCACTTGCAGCCGGTGGCCGCTGCGGACGACGGGGATGTGTGCCAGCTTTTCGGGGACGTGTGGGAGTGGACGCAAAGCCCGTACATGCCTTACCCCGGCTACCGGCCGGGCGCCGGTGCGCTGGGCGAGTACAACGGCAAGTTCATGTGCAATCAGATGGTGCTGCGCGGCGGCGCGTGCGTGACGCCGCAAGATCACGTCCGCGCCACCTACCGCAATTTCTTCTATCCGCACGACCGCTGGCCGTTCACCGGCATTCGGCTGGCGGCGGACGCGGAGTGAGCCGGGCCCGCGCCGTTCCCCTGCCGGGCGTGGCCGGGCATCTGACGGGTGGGCGCCGTCCTGGACCGCGAGCGGCTAAACTCTAGTGTGCCGCCGTTGCGGCTTGATGGGGACCGGTTGCGATATGCGCATGATGCTGACGGGGGCAGGCGTGGGGCTGGCGTTGCTGGCAGCCACGGCTTCGGGCGCCGTTTACCGCTGGGTGGGCGCCAACGGCGTGGTTCACTACAGCGATGTACCGGTGCCGGGCGCCAAGTCCGTCGATCCGGATAGCTGGGAGCCGCCATCCGGGGGGTCTGCGTCGGCGGATGGGGCCGGCGGCGGCGCCACCGCAAGCACCGGGACGGGCGGCGCGGCCTCCGCCAAGGACAGCGAAAAGAACTGCGCACTGGCGCGCAAGCAGCTCAACGAGTACAAGCACGCCTCGCAGCTCGTGCGCGTCGACGCCTTCGGGGAAAAGACCAAGCTGGACGCCAAGGCGCGAGCCAAGCTCATCAAACAGGCACTCGCGCACGTGCACAAATATTGCGGCGGCGATTGAGAATTCCGGCGCGTTTCAGCGCTTCAGGGCATCGTCCATGAAGTTGGCGCAGGCGAGCGCCCCGCGGTGGATGGCCGCGTTGTAGTAGCGCAGGTCCAGCGCCGTCGTGTCGATGCCTTCCCAGCGCGGCTCGAGCGCACCCGCATGCTTGCCCGCGAGCGTGGCGCACCACCAGCCCGAGGGGTAGGTGGGCTGGGGGAAGTTCAGGATGCGGCGGTGCCCGAGCCCCGCGGCGTGCATCTCGCGGTGCATGGACTGCAGGATCTCCAGGTGCAGCAGCGGCGACTCGCTCTGCTGGACCAGCAGTCCCTCATTGCCCAACGCGCGCGCGCAGTTGCCGTAGAAATCGCGCCCGAACAGCCCTTCGGCCGGGCCGAACGGGTCCGTGCTGTCGACGATGATCACATCCACGCTGCCCGCCGGCGCCTCGCGCATCCAGGCGATGCCGTCGTCGAAGTGGAACTCGGCGCGCGGGTCGGTATTGGCCGTGCACAGCTCGGGGAAAAACCGCTCCGACAGGCGCGTCACGCGCTCGTCGATCTCCACCTGCAGCACGTGCTCGATACCGGGATGTCTGAGTACCTCGCGCAGGGTGCCGCAGTCGCCGCCGCCGATGATGACCACGCGCTTGGGTGCCGGGTGGGTGAACAGCGCCGGGTGCGACATCATTTCGTGGTAGAGGAAGTTGTCGCGGCTGGTGAGCATGACGCAGCCGTCGATCACCAGCAGGGTGCCGAAGGTTTGCGTCTCGTAGACCTCGATAAGCTGGTAGGGCGTGCGCTCCTCGTGCAGCTTTTCCTTGATCTTGAGTGACATGGCATAGCCGCTGTCGTCACTGTCGATTTCGGTGAACCACTGCTCATCGAGTACCATCGGGACCTCATCAGCTCGTTGGTGCGCGCCATCCGATTATACGCAGCCGGTGCGCCGGGCGAGCAAACGCGGTGCACAGGAGAGACAGCCATGGGCGAAGTGCGAGCGGCGCCGTGGACGCCGGCCGACAGTGCCAGCCTCTACAACGTCGACGCCTGGGGCGACGGCTATTTCGGCGTCAACGACGCCGGCCATGTGAGCGTGCACCCGCGACCCGGCGGCAGCGACGTGGCTGTGGATCTGTCTGATCTGGTCGGCGCCATCCGTGCCGCGGGCCTCAAGCTGCCGGTGCTGGTGCGCTTCAACGACATCCTGCGCCATCGCGTGGGCGCGCTGAGCGGGGCATTCCGCGACGCCATGAAGCAGGTGGGCTACCGGGGCCACTACACCGCCGTGTACCCCGTCAAGGTCAATCAGCAGAAAAGCGTCATCGACGACATCCTGTCGGAGGACAGCGCCAGCGTGGGCCTGGAGGCGGGCAGCAAGCCCGAACTCATGGCCGTGCTCGGCCTCGCCCCGGCCGGCGGCGTGATCGTGTGCAACGGCTACAAGGATCGCGCCTACATCCGTTTGGCGCTGATCGGCCAGAAGCTGGGGCACCGCGTCTACGTGGTGGTGGAAAAGCTCTCCGAGCTGGATCTGGTGATGCGCGAGGCGCAGGAACTGGGCGTGCGGCCCCGTATCGGCCTGCGCGCGCGGCTGGCGAGCGTGGGCGCCGGCAAGTGGCAGAACACGGGCGGCGAGAAGGCCAAGTTCGGTTTGTCGGCCGGTCAGATTCTGGAGGCGGCCTCACGCCTGGCGAACGGCGGCTTTCTCGACTGCCTGCGCATGCTGCATTTCCATCTCGGCTCCCAGGTTGCCAACGTGCGCGACATCCAGCGCGGGCTGCGCGAGGCCGCGCGCTTTTACGTGGATCTGCACCGCCTGGGGGCTCCCGTGGACTGCATGGACGTGGGCGGTGGCCTGGGTGTGGACTACGAGGGCACGCGCTCCAGAAGTTTTTGCTCCGTCAACTACAGCATGGGCGAGTATGCCCTCAACGTGGTGCGCACGGTCTACGACGTGTGCCAGGAGCAGGGCCTGCCGCATCCGGATCTGATCAGCGAATCCGGACGCGCCCTGACCGCGCACCATGCCGTGCTGGTCGCCGAGGTGATCGACGCCGAGCCGGTGCTGGAAACCGACCCCGAGCCGCCGGCCGATAAGGACCCCGTGATCCTGCACGACCTGTGGGAGGTGCTGCAGAATCCGCGCGGGCGCGCGCCGCTCGAGTGCTACCACGATGCCGCCAACTGGCTGGCCGACGCCCAGAGCGCCTATGCCCACGGCAGCCTGAATCTGGCGCAGCGCGCGTACGCGGAGCAGATGTACTACGCGGTCTGCCGGCGGCTGCGCCCGTTGTTGGAGGCCAACGGACAGCGCGCCCACCGGGATATCCTGGACGAGCTGCGCGAGAAGCTGGCGGACAAGTACTTCTGCAATTTTTCTCTGTTTCAGTCCCTGCCCGACGTCTGGGCCATCGATCAGATTTTCCCCATCATGCCCATCCATCGCCTGGACGAGCGGCCGACACGCCGCGTGGTGCTGGGCGACATCACCTGCGACTCGGACGGGCGCATCGACCGCTACGTGGACCGGGAGGGCATCGACAGCACGCTGCCGGCCCATGAACTGGTGCCGGGGCGGGCGTATCTGGTGGGCTTTTTCCTGGTGGGCGCCTACCAGGAAATCCTGGGGGACATGCACAACCTGTTCGGCGATACCGACGCCGTGAACGTGGCGCTTGACGCCGGCGGCGGGTGGCGGCTGGAGGATGCCGAGCACGGCGACCGCGCCGATGAACTGCTGCGCTACGTGCATTTCGCACCGGATGCGCTCATCGGCGCCTATCACCGCAAGCTGGAGGCCGCCGGCGTGAGCGATGGCGAGCGGGCGCGGTTTCTCGACGAGCTCATCCGTGGCCTGCGCGGCTACACGTATTTGCAGCATGAGGCCGGCGCGGGCTGATGGGCGGAGCCTGCTGCGCGCAATAAGGGGAGTGGTATGCGGGAGTTCAGTGCGGCCTTCACCGGCGGCTGTCTGGGCGGGTTGGTCAACCGGCTGCTGATCTGGTTTTTCGGCGTGCAGGGGATCAATGCCCGCCTGGGCGTGGCCATGCGCCCGGCGCTGAGCGCCCATTGGCTCTATCCCGCCATCGTCTGGGGTGGTCTGTGGGGTTTTTTGTTCCTATTGCCCTTTCTGCGCGGGCGCACGCTGTCGCGCGGGCTATTGTTCAGCCTCGCGCCGTCGCTGGTCGAACTGTTCTTTCTGCTGCCGCTGAAAGAGCACGCCGGCATCCTGGGCCTGCGCCTGGGCCTACTGACGCCGGTGCTGGTGCTTTTTTTCACCGCTGTCTGGGGATTGGTCGCAAGCGTTTGGTACCGCGCCGCGCGCTGACGCTGCGCTCAGTCGTTGACGTGCGGGCCGACCACTACGATGTCGGTGTCGGTGTCGACCACACTGGTGGCGCAGCCGGGCGGGTGCGACAGCAGTTCGAGCTGGAGCCGGTACGTGTGCCCGGCTTCGGCCGTGAACGTGTAGTGCTGCTGGGCTAGCGCATTGCGCGCCGGCACGCTGCAGCGCACGCCGATGCTGTGTTGGCCGGGCGCCACCAGCGCCTGGCTCTGCGTGCGTGCCAGCGCATGGCCGTCCACCTGCTCAAGCTGGGAGACCGCATTGCCCAGCGGGCCCAGCTTGAGGTCGCCCTTGATGCGCGCCTGGGAGCCGGGCTGCGAGCCGGCGCCGGTCAAAACCTTGGTGCCGCTGCAGGCGGCGAGCGAAGCCGTCAGCGTCAGAGTGGCTAGAACGGCGGTGATGCGGGCAAGGCGCATCATGATTGACTCCCTGTGCGAGTATTGTATTTGCGGCCCGGCGGCGAGCGCGGGGCCTATGTCTGCAGTGTAGCGCGTGCGCGCCGTATGGCGGCGCGCACCTGCGCCGGCGCGGTTCCGCCGACGTGGTCGCGCGCGGCGACGGAGCCCTCGAGCGTGAGCACCTCAAAGACGTCCTCGCCTATGGCGTCGGAGAAGCGGCGCAACTCGTCCAGCCCGAGCTCCGCCAGATCCTTGCCCTGCTCCAGCGCGCTGTGCACGGCGCGGCCTACGACCGCGTGCGCGTCGCGGAACGGCACGCCCTTGCGCACCAGATAATCGGCCAGGTCGGTGGCGGTGGAAAAGCCGCGCTTGGCCGAAGCGTAGGTGCGCTCGCGCCGCACCTCGATCGACGGCACCATGGCGGCGTACAGGTGCACGCAGTCGAGCGCGGTGTCTACGGTGTCGAACAGCGGTTCCTTGTCCTCCTGATTGTCGCGGTTGTAGGCCAGCGGCTGGCCCTTCATCAGGGTGAGCAAGGCGGTGAGATTGCCGTACACGCGCCCGCTTTTGCCGCGCACCAGTTCAGGCACGTCCGGGTTTTTCTTCTGCGGCATGATGCTGGAGCCGGTGCAGAAACGGTCCGGCAGCTCCACGAAGCCGATCAGCGGCGAGGCCCAGAGCACCAGCTCCTCCGAGAAGCGCGACAGGTGCATCATCAAGAGGCTGGCCGCGGCGTTGAATTCGATGGCGAAGTCGCGGTCGGAGACCGCGTCCAGCGAGTTCTCCGCCACCGCGTCGAAGCCCAGCAGCTGCGCCGTATAGGCGCGGTCGATGGGGAAGGTGGTGCCGGCCAGCGCGGCCGCGCCCAGGGGCAGTACGTTGACGCGCTTGCGGCAGTCCTGCAGGCGCGCCCGGTCGCGGGCGAGCATCTCCTGCCAGGCCAGCATGTGGTGGCCGAAAGTCACCGGCTGGGCCACCTGCATATGGGTGAAGCCCGGCATGATGGTGTCGGCCTCGCGCTCGGCCACGTCCAGCAGACCGGCCTGCAGTGTCCGGATCGCCGCATCCAGCGCGTCGATCTGCTCGCGCAGGTAAAGCCGCAGGTCGGTGGCGATCTGGTCGTTGCGCGAGCGTCCGGTGTGCAGCTTCTTGCCCACCGGGCCGATGCGCTCGGTCAGCCGCGCCTCGATGTTCATGTGCACGTCCTCGAGCGCTTCTGACCACTCGAAGGCCCCGGCGTCGATTGCCTGGCGGATGTCGTCGAGCCCGCCCAGAATGAGCTCCAGTTCCGCTTCGGTCAGCACGCCGACGCGGGCCAGCATGCGCGCGTGGGCGCGCGAGCCTTCGATATCGTGGCGGTAGAGACGGCGATCGAAGCTGACGGATTCGGAAAACGCCTCGACCAGCCGATCCGTGCCTTCCGTGAAGCGGCCGCCCCAGAGTTTGCCGTCGGCGGGTGATGACTGGTCTGGCATAGGCTGGCCCGGGCGGTAAGGCTGGAGTAATCTGGTCGCAAGTGGGGGCAGTATAACAAAGCGCCCGGCGGCGGTTTTTTGCCATTGCCTCCCGGAGTTCATTCGACGCTAGGGGCGTGCGCAGGATGCCAGAGGCCACGCAGCCTCACGACAGTTTCATCCCCAACTTTTGCGGCGGCCGCGCCGTGCTGCGCGTCATATTGTGCGTGGAGCTGGTCGCGGTGCTGCTTGCCCTGTCCGGCGCGCTGGGCGCCAGCTCGCTGTGGCCGCGCCTGTTTCTGTTGTCGCTGTATCTGCAGTGGATCGGGCTCGCCAGCTGCGCGGCCCTGTGCCTGGCGCGCCCGTGGCTGGAACGCCTGCCGAGCCGGGCCGCGGTATGGGCCAGTTTCGGGCTGCTGCAGGCCGTCACGCTGGTGATCAGCGAAATCGCCTACCGCGTGAGCGAGTCCAACGACCTCGGCAATATCGCTTTCAGCGATTCGCACCTCATGTTCCTGCTGCGTAACCTGTTGATCTGCGTCATCGTCTCTGCGGTGATGCTGCGTTATCTCTACATACAGCATGTGCGCGACGCGCAGCTACGCGCGGGCGCGCAAGCGCGCTTTGTGGCGCTGCAGGCACGTATGCGCCCGCACTTTCTGTTCAACAGCCTGAACAGCATCGCGGCGCTGATATCGATCAACCCGGCGGCCGCCGAGGAGATGGTGGAGGACTTGGCCGATCTGTTTCGCGCCAGTCTCAACACCATGGAGCGCACGGTCGAACTCGCGCGCGAGATAGAGATTACCCGCATGTACGTTAATATCGAGAAAGCGCGCCTGGGCGAGCGCTTGCGCACGGTGTGGCAGGTGGACGACGAATTGCTGGCGCTGCCCGTGCCCATCCTCACCCTGCAGCCGCTGGTGGAGAATGCGGTCTATCACGGCATCGAGCAGTTGCCGGGAGGTGGCGAGATATGCATCAGGGTGTGCCGCGAAGACGATAGCCTGGTTTTTCAGGTGGACAACCCGCTGCCGCCGAGTCAGAAGCCGAGCCGCGGGCAGCGCATCGCGCTGGACAACATCACACAGCGCTTGCGCCTGATGTTCGGGGCGGCCGCCAGCGTGGAGCTGGCGCGCGGCGAAAGTCAGCACCGCGTGCGCCTGATGATGCCTATCCGAGGAGAGCAGGATGAAACTGGTCATCGTCGACGACGAGCCTCTGGCACGCCAGCGCCTGGCGCGTATGGTCGATGAGCTTCCCGGCTGGGAAGTGGTCGGCGAGTGCGCGGACGGCGAACAGGCGCTGACGTTGGTGGACAACGCGCAGCCGGACGCCGTGCTGCTGGACGTGCGCATGGCCGGCATGGACGGCCTGCAGGTGGCGCGCGCGCTGGCACAGCAGCCCACGCCCCCCGCCATCATTTTCACCACGGCGTTCAGCGAGCACGCGTTGTCCGCGTTCGACACCAGCGCAGTCGCCTACCTGCTTAAACCCGTGCGCAAGGACCGCCTGTGCGATGCGCTGCAGCGGGCGCGAAGGCCCACGCGCGCCCAGTTGCTGGCGCTGCAAAACCTCTCGCGCGACGCGCCGCCGCGCAGCTTCATCGTCGCCGTGACCCGGGACGGGCTCACGCGCGTGCCTCTGGACGACGTCATCTATTTCCAGGCCGACCAGAAATACACCACCGTGTACCATTTGAGCGGCGAGGTGCTGATCGAGGAGTCGCTTAAATCCCTCGAGGACGATCTGGGCGACTGGTTTCTGCGTATCCACCGCAAGACGCTGGTGGCCAAGCGCTACATCAAGGGTCTGGAGCGTGCGCCGGATCAGCAATACAATCTGCGCCTCAACCACGTGTCCGTGAGCCTGCCCATCAGCCGGCGCCGCCTGGCCGAGGTGCGCCGCTTGCTGGCCGAGGACGAATAGGCCGGTCCGCGCCGCCCTGCCCAGCCAACCATCTCCGGAGCCCTGCTCCGGCCGGAGTGACATGTCTTTGCGCCTTCGCATAGCCACCCGCAAGAGCCAGTTAGCCGTTTGGCAGGCCGAACACGTGCGCGACCGCCTTCAGGCTCTCTATCCCGAGTCCGAGGTGGGGCTGCTGCCCATGAGCTCCCAGGGCGACGACATGCAGGATGTGTCGCTGGCGCGCATCGGCGGCAAGGGCCTGTTCATCAAGGCGCTGGAGGACGCCATGCTGCGCGGCGAGGCGGAGCTGGCCGTGCACTCCATGAAAGACGTGCCGGCCCGGATGCCGGAAGGCTTCGCACTCGCCGCCGTGCTCGACCGCGGCGACCCCCGGGATGCCTTTGTGAGCAACCGGTTCGCCCGTTTCGACGAGCTGCCGGCAGGCGCGCGCCTCGGCACTTCCAGCCAGCGGCGGGCGGCCATCGCGTGCTGGCTGCGCCCCGACCTTCAGGTGAGCACGCTGCGCGGCAACGTGCAGACGCGCCTGCGCCGCCTCGACGAGGGGCGCTTCGACGCCATCCTGCTGGCCGCCGCGGGCCTGCGGCGCCTGGGCCTGGAGAGCCGCATCACCGAGGTGCTGGATACCACGCGGTTTCTGCCGGCGATCGGGCAGGGCGCCCTGGGCATCGAAGTGCGTGCCGACGACGAGCGCCTCTATCAGCGGGTGCGCGCGCTGGCCCACGCCGACAGCGAGGACTGCCTGCGGGCCGAACGGGCGTTGAACGCGCGCCTAGGCGGCTCCTGCGCCACGCCGCTCGCCGGCTACGCCGTGCTGGAGGGTCAGGACGGGCTGCATCTGCGCGCCTTCCTCGGGCTGCCGGACGGCAGCCGCGTGGTCACCGATGCGGTGCGCGGGCCGCGCGGCGAAGCCCAGGCGCTGGGCACGCGTCTCGCCGAGCGCATGCTGGCACACGGCGCGGATGAGCTATTGGCGCAGCTCGGCGCCGACATTTAAGCCATGGGCGAGCTCGACGGGCTCACCGTCCTGGTGACGCGGCCCGCCCATCAAGCCGGGCGCCTGTGCGAGAGCCTCGGCGAGCGCGGTGCACGCGCCTTGCGGCTGCCTCTGCTCGCCATCGGCGCCCCGCGCGCGCCGCAACGCGCGCGCGATGCCTTGCACGGGGTGGGACGCGCGCAGTGGCTGATCGTGACCAGTCCCAATGCCGCCCGCCGTCTGCCGGCTTTTTTGCCGGCCGGTGCGGCCTTGCCCCCGATCGCCTGCCTGGGCGAAGGCACAGAGCGCGCCCTGGATGAGGTGGGCTTGGGCGTGTCCCTGCGCCCCTCCGCCGGCACGAGCAGTGAGGCATTGCTGGCGCAGCCGCCGTTGAGCGAATTGAGCGGCGGGGACGTGGTGGTGGCGCGCGGCGAAGGCGGCCGCCGCCAGATCGAGGCAGAGTTGCGCCGGCGCGGCGTGCGTGTACTGGCGGCGGCGGTTTATCGGCGCCGGCCCACTTATCCGCGGCCGCAGCGCGTCGCCCGGGTCCTGAGTCAAACGCAGGTGGCCGTTGTCACCAGCGGCAGCGGGCTCGAGCGGCTGGTGGCTCTGACACCAACCGCGCAACGCCCGTCGCTGGCGCGGCTGCAACTGGTGGCGCCCAGCGCCCGTGTGGTACAAACAGCAGTTCATTTGGGCTTTGCGCGCACGCCGCTGGTGCCGGCACGGGTCTCGGACGAGGACTTCGTCGAGGCGATATGTGCATGGCATGCGGCGCACCACGGGCCGAGGGATTCGCGGCAATGAGCGATACGGACAAGCCGGACGACCAGCCGGAAGACCAGCGCCCGGGCGATGCGTCCGCCCCGGCCCTAGCCGCAGCAAGCGCCGGCGGGGGGGATGCGCCCGGCAGGGCAACGCAGCCCGGCGGTGACGACGACCGCCAGCCCTCCCGGCCGACGGGGCGCGGGGCGCGGGGCGCATGGGCGGTGGCCATCATCGCGCTCATCGTCGCGTTGCTGAGTGCCGGTGATTCCGTCTACCTATGGTACCGCAGCAGCCAGAGCCTGGACCGCATGCACGGCCAGGTCACGCACTTCGGCGATACGCTGCAGAACCAGTCACAGCAGGTGTCGCAGCGTCTGTCGGATTTCTCTCAGCGCCTGTCTCAGCTATCGCATTCGTTATCGCGCATCGGCGACGTGGTCCAGACCCAGCAGCAGCAGGCGCAACAGTTGAACCACGTGCAGTCCCAGATGGGACAGCTCTCGCATCGGATCTCCACGCTGTCCGATCTGCTGCACTCCAGCGAGCGCACCTGGGACTTGGTTCAGATACAGCATCTGCTGGTGGTCGCCAATGACCGCCTGCAGTTGAACCAGGATGTGCGCGGCGCCATCAGCGCGCTCGACATCGCGCAAACCCGCCTGGCGCAGGCCGACGATCCCGGGCTGATCCCGGTGCGCCAGGCGGTGTCGCAGGAGCTGCAGGCACTGCATCAAGTACAGCAGGTGGACCTGGAGGGGATGGCGATCACGCTATCCACGCTCGCCAAGAACGTGACCGACCTGCCGCTGCAGCAGACCGTGCCCACGCACTACACGCCGCCGTCGGGTCAGAGCGAAAGCCCTTCGGCGAAAGCGCTCGCGTGGTGGCAACGCGGCCTGCAAAGCGCGGAGCACGCCTTGGAGCACATGGTGTCCATCCGGCGTACCGAAAAGCCCACCCCCGCGCTGATGGCGCCTTCCCACGAGTTCTTCCTGTATCAGAACCTGCAGCTCAAGCTGGAAGCGGCGCGAACGGCGCTGCTGCAGCGGCGCACGCAGGTGTTCCGCGACAGCCTGCAGACCGCCCGGCGATGGCTTGGCCGCTACTTCAAGGCGGACAGTCAGGCCGTGCAGTCCATGCAGCAAAAACTGAGCGCGATGGGGCAGCAGGATCTCAACCCCAAACTGCCGGACATCTCGGAAAGCCTCCAGCGCCTGCACCAGCGGTTGCAGAAGCTGCGCCAGGCGGCCGCCGCACCCGCCGGCAGCGGCGCTGGGGGCGAGCCGGCGTCGGGGCAACAATCGCAGGGGCAGGGGCAGTGATCCGTGGCGCCATTGCGCTAATTGTCTGGCTGCTGATCGGTGTCGGCGCGGCGTTGGTGTTCGCGCACGACAATGGCTATGTGCTCATGCGCTACGGGCACTGGACGATGGAGACGTCGCTGGTTTTCTTCGTCTTCGCCTTGGTGGCGCTGCTGGCCGTGCTCTATGGCCTGTGGCGGCTGTTGCACGGCACCTGGCTGCTGCCGCGCCGCGTGCTCGCCTTCGCCCGCCGCCGGCGCCAGACGAAGGCGCGGCTGGGGCTCATCCACGGCCTGCTCGACCTGTGGGAAGGGCGCCTGCGCCAGGCCGAGCACGAGCTCACCAATGGCGCCGCCGGCAGCGAAGGGCCCGTGGTGCATTACCTGATGGCTGCCCATGTAGCGCAGCGGCTGGGCGCCATCGAGCGCAGCGATCGCTATCTGGAGCTGGCCGCCAAGAGCGACGACGAGCATCAGCTGGCGCAGCTGCTCACCCGCGCCGAGCTGCTGAGCGGGCGCGGACAAGATCAGGAGGCGTTGTCCACGCTGGAGCAGGCGCGCGAGCTGGCGCCCCGGGACGGCGTGGTGCTGCGGCGTTATCTGCGTGCGCTGGAGCGCCTGCAGCACTGGACGCAGATCGCGCAGTTGTTGCCCGAAGCAGACAAGTACCATGCGTTCGCGGACGAGCCGCAACGGCGCGAACTCGCCGAGCGGGCCCACAGCAGCTTGCTGCGCGAGGCCGCGCAGGAGGGCGTATCAGCCGTCGAGACCGCCTGGCAGGCGGTGCCCAAAGCGCTGCGGGAGAGCCCGCCCGTGGTCTGTGCCTATGCCGAGGGACTCGCGCGCCACGACCGGCCGGCCGACGCCGCTCATGTTATCGAGCGTTTCATGCGCCAGCAGTGGGATGCACGGATGGCATTGCTGTATACGCGGCTGGATACGGGCGATGAGGCCGCGCAACTGTCCACCGCCGACGAGTGGCTGCGGCGCTACGGCGAGCAGCCGCAACTGCTGGTGGTGGCCGGGCGCCTGTGCCTGCGGGCCCGGCTGTGGGGGCGCGCGCGCAGCTACTTGGAGCAAAGCCTCAAGCAAGCGCCCAGCGCGGAGGCGTATATGGCCTTGGGCCGGCTGTACCAGGAGACCAACGAGCCTGCCGCGGCCCAAGTCGCCTACCGTCAGGGGTTGGAGCTGACCCTGTCGGGCGCGCAAGCCGTTGCCCTGCCGGCCGCGCCGCCGCAGGCCGAGGAAACCGGCGTTTCATGAACCGTCGCCGCGGCCGGCAGCCCTGGAGCCCGCTTGCGTGCTCAGCGCCAGGCATCGTGCCGCGCCTTCAGTCCGTTTCCGAGGGCACGCGCTGCTCCTTCTCCGGCCAGACCTCGTAGGCGTAGTCGAAGGCGTCGAAGAACAGGCGTTCGAAGTCGAGGCCGCGGTCCGTGAACGCCCGCTTGCCGGCGTCCACCATGGCCGGCGGCCCGCTCATATAGACCTCGTATTCCGCCAGACTGGGGTAGTCGGCGGCGACGGCGTCATGAACCAGACCGGTGCGCCCCTCCCAGCGGTCGCTCGGCTCGGGTTCGGACAACACCGGCGTGAAGCGGAAGTTGGGGTGCGTTCGGGCCCATTCGGCCACCCGTTCGCCCAGGTACAGATCGCGTGCCGACCGCACCCCCCAATACAGGTGCAGTCTGCGCTCGGTGCCCGCGGCGAAGGCGTCCTCCAGCATGCCCTTGACGGGCGCAAATCCCGTGCCCCCGGCCACCAGGACCGCCGGACGGTCGCTGTCGCGCAGAAAGAAGCTGCCCAGGGGGCCTTCGATGCGCAGAATCGTCTTGACCTTCAGTTCCTCGAACACGCGCCGCGTGAACTCGCCGTGGGGCACGCGGCGCACGTGCAGCTCCAGCATGTTCGCCTGCGCCGGGGCATTGGCGATGGAGAAGCTGCGCCGGCGTCCGCCGGGCAGCAGGATATCGACGTATTGCCCGGCGCGAAATTCAAAGCGCTGGCTCTTGGGCAGCTTGAGATAGACGGCCATGACGTCGTGAGCCATCCGCTCCAGGCGGGCGACGCGCGCCGGCAGGTTGCGCACGCGCCGCGGCTGGCCCGGCGCAATTTCCTGGGCATGGATGACCAGCGGCGTTTGCGCATGCGCTTGGCATAGCAGGGCGTAGCCGGCGGCGAGCTCGCGCCCGCTCAGCGCCCGCGGCGTCTGGCGGTGATGGATGCGGCCGCTGTCGATGCGCGCACGGCACGCCCCGCAGGCTCCGCTCTGGCAGCCGTAGGGCAGATTGATTCCCTGACGCAGAGCGGCGTCGAGCACGGTCTCGCCGTCGTCGACGAAAAAGCGTTTGCCGCCGGGCTGCAACTCCACCTCGTAGCTCATACGGGTTCTTGGCTCGATCTCGGGAAGACGCCGATGGGGCGCCGAAACAATGCCTTACTGCTCATGGTAGGATGCCGGGCCATGTCGAAGCCAGCGCAGCAGGGCGCATTTGGGGCGGTCATCGTGGGCTGCGGCGACGTCGGTTGCCGCGTGGGTGCACGATTGCGCGCACGCGCGATGCCGGTGCTGGGCCTCGCGCGCAGCGCCCCCGGGTGCGAGCGCATTCGCGCCGCCGGGCTGGAGGCCTTGCAGCTTGACTTGGATGCCGGGCGCTGGAGCAGCCTGCCCGCCTTGCGCGGTGCGCTGGTGTTTTATTTTGCGCCGCCGGCGCGCGAAGGCGAGGACGACGCGCGCCTGGCGCGTTTTCTGGCGCGGTTGGATACGCGGGAGCGACCGCCACGGCTGGTCTATATCAGCACCAGCGGCGTTTATGGGGACTGCGGCGGCGCGTGGGTGGACGAGACTTGGCCGCTTGCGCCCCGCACGGCCCGGGCCAAGCGGCGCGCGGCAGCGGAGCAATGCCTGCAGGCGTGGTCGCGAACGCGGGACGCGGAGGTGGTGGTGCTGCGCGTGCCGGGCATCTACGGCCCCGGGCGTCTGCCGCTGGAGCGCTTGCGCCGCGGTTTCCCCGTGGTGCGCGAGGCCGAAGCGCCGTGCAGCAACCGCATTCACGTTGATGACCTGGCGGCCGCGGCCGTGCTGGCGGCGGACAAGGCGCCGCCGGGGTGCGTGTACAATGTCGCCGACGGCCGTCCCAGCACCATGACCGACTACCTCAACCGGGTCGCGGATTGGGCAGGGGTGTCGCGGCCGCCCCAGATCAGCCTGGCCCGGGCGCGGCGCGAGTTGAGCCCGGCCATGCTGAGCTTTTTGGAGGAATCGCGACGCCTGGACTGCCGGCGCCTGTTCGGTGAGCTGGGTTTCGTGCCCCGCTATCCCGATCTGGATGCCGGGCTCGCGAGCTGCCGCATCTGAGCCGAGGAGCGGCCCCCGCGGTGCGTTTGGCCGCACTGAAGTAACAGAAGGTCTGCACATGCCTGGCAACAGCGCTATTCGGGTCGGCGTCTACGTCGACGTGGCCAACATCGGGCTCAACGGCGGCTATCGCATGCAGTTCGACGTGCTGCGCGAGTTCGCCACACGCGACGGCGGCGTCGCCCTGCGCCTCAATGCCTACGTGGTCTACGACGACGTCAAGGGCCAGGAAGACCCGGATTACCGCAAGCGCCTGCGACTCTACCATGCGGCGATCCGCGACATGGGCTTCAAAGTCATCGAAAAGCGGGTGCGCTGGTACACGGACGAGAACGGCAGCCGCTACGGCAAGGCCAACACCGACCTCGACATGGCCGTGGACGTGCTGCTGCAGAGCGAAAACCTTGACCGCCTGCTGCTGGCCACCGGCGACGGTGACTTTGTGCGCGTGGTCAAGGCACTGCAGAACAAGGGCTGCCGCGTGGAGGTGTTGGGCTTTCGCAACGTCTCCCAGGAGCTCAAGCGCGAGGCCGACCAGTTCACCTCCGGCTACCTGGTGCCGAACCTGTTGCCGGTGCCCGGCGGCGGCCCGGCATGGGGGGAACTCGGGGGGCGCGTCAGGGGCTACTGCTACCACTACGACGACGACAAAGGCTTCGGCTTCATGCGCTACCTGAAGCTCGTGAGCGACAAGCTGCACGTGACCGACGGGCGCCTGCCCGACTCGCCTTACGCCACCGCGTTTTTCCACGTGAGCAACCTGCCGGGCGAGGTGGATGCACGCCGCCTGCCCGCGCGCGACCTCATCTTCGAGTTCACCGTGCAGCGGTTGGACGACGACCCGCGCAAGGACCCGGTGGCCGTCGATATCGAAGCGGTGGCGTACTAACCCGCCCGCACAATCCCCGTTGCATTCCGCCTGCGCGGTGAACGCCGGCTTGCAGACGCGCCCGGTTTAAGGCGCAGCGGCCTGTTCGCTGCGTTGCAGCGCCGCCGCTTCCACCGAAGCGATGGCGGTCATGTTGAGGATGCCGCGCACCGTGACCGATGGCGTGAGAATGTGCGCCGGCTTGGCCGCGCCCAACAGGATGGGGCCGATGGAGACGCCGTCGGTCAGCAGCTTGATGAGGTTCATGGCAATGTTGGCGGCGTCCAGCGTGGGCATCACCAGCAGGTTGGCCATGCCCTTGAGGCGCGAGTTGGGGAAGATGCGCATGCGGATCTGCTCGGAAACCGCGGCGTCGCCGTGCATCTCGCCTTCGACTTCGAGCTCGGGCGCGCGCCGCCAGATGGTCTCCAGAGCGGTCTTCATCTTGGTGGCGTCGGGCAGCGACGAGCTGCCGAAGCTGGAGTGGGACAGCAGCGCGGCCTTGGGCTCGATACCGAAACGGCGGACCACGTCCGCGGCCAGCAATGTCATTTCGGCGATATCGTCGGCGCTGGGATCGGGGTTGACGTAGGTGTCGCAGAAAAACAGCGTGCCCTTGGACAGGATCATGCCCGACAGGGCCGTGAACTGGCTCACGCCCGGGCGCCGGCCGATGACGTCGTCGATGTGCTGCAGGTGGCGGTCGTAGCGGCCGATGGTGCCGCAAATCATCGCGTCCGCCTCGCCGCGGCGCACCATGAGCGCGGCGATGACCGTGAGCTGGGTACGCACGATGAAGCGTGCGTAGTCCGGGGAGACGCCCTTGCGCTCCATCAGGCTGTGATAAAGCTTCCAGTATGTGTTGTAGCGCGGATCGCTCTGCGGGTTGACGATTTCGAAGTGCTCGCCTTCATGAATGCGCAGCCCGAGCCGGTTAATGCGGTTTTGAATGACCTTGGGGCGGCCGATGAGCACGGGGAATGCCAGACCCTCGTCCACGGTTTCCTGCACCGCACGCAGCACGCGCTCCTCCTCGCCCTCCGCGAACACCACGCGTTTCTGCGCCACGCGCGCCTGCTCGAACAGGGGCTTCATCAGCAGGCCGGACTGGAACACGAACTGGCTCAGGTGCAGGCGGTAGGCTTCCAGGTCCTGAATGGGCAGGCGTGCCACGCCGGTCTCCATGGCCGCCTTGGCGACCGCCGGCGCCACCGCGCCGATCAGACGCGGGTCGAACGGCTTGGGGATGAAGTAGTCAGGCCCGAAGGACAGCGGCTTGCCGCCGTAAGCCGCCACCACCGTGTCCGGCGGTTCGATCAGCGCCAGGTTGGCGATCGCTTGCACCGCCGCGCGCTTCATCTCCTCGTTGATGGCGGTGGCGCCCACGTCCAGCGCGCCGCGGAAGATGTAGGGGAAGCACAGCACGTTGTTGACCTGGTTGGGATAGTCAGAGCGCCCGGTGGCGATGACGGCGTCCGGGCGCACCTCGCGCACCTCCTCGGGCGTGATCTCGGGCATGGGGTTGGCAAGCGTCAGAATGAGCGGGCGCTCGGCCATGCCCTTGACCATGGCCTGGGAGACCGCGCCCGGGCCGGACAGCCCCAGGAGCACGTCCGCGCCCGGCATGACCTCGGCCAGCGTGCGCGCCTGCGTTTCTTGCGCATACACCACCTTGCGCGGATCCATCTCCTCCTGGCGCCCCTTGTAGACCACGCCGTGGATGTCGCAAACGGTGACGTGCTCGACCTTCAGGCCCAGGCCCACCAGCAGATCCAGGCAGGCCAGCGCGGCGGCGCCGGCGCCCACGCACACCAGCCGCACGTCCTCGATACGCTTGCCCACGATGCGCAGGCCGTTGAGCACGGCGGCGCCGACGATGATCGCGGTGCCGTGCTGGTCGTCGTGGAACACCGGGATGTTCATGCGCTGGCGCAGGCGGCGCTCGACTTCGAAGCATTCCGGCGCCTTGATGTCCTCCAGGTTGATGCCGCCGAAAGTGGGCTCCAGGCTGGCGATGATGTCCACCAGCTTGCCCGGGTCGCGCTCCTCCACCTCGATGTCGTAGACGTCGATGCCGGCGAACTTCTTGAACAGCACGCCTTTGCCTTCCATCACCGGCTTGGCCGCCAGCGGGCCGATCGAACCCAGGCCCAACACGGCGGTGCCGTTGGTGACCACGCCCACCAGGTTGCTGCGCGCGGTGTATTCGGCGGCGGCCAGCGGGTCGCGCACAATCTCCTCGCACGCGTAGCCCACGCCGGGGGAATAGGCCAGCGCGAGATCGCGCTGGTTGGCGAGCGGTTTGGTGGGGGTGACCTGTATCTTGCCGGGACGCGGGGTGCGATGGTAGCTGAGTGAGGCTTCGCGGAAGTCTTCGGCCATGGCCTTGCCGTCCTTAATGTTCTCGATCGGTGGGCGGACTTGCCCGCGCGGCGGGGAGCGGCGCCAGCGGTGTGCCGCGCGGGTGTCGTGTGTGGTTGCCGGCCGACAGGAGCGTCGGCCCTGCACTCGCGCAGCGGGCCGCACGCCTGCCAACATGCGGTCAGCCAAGCATATTGGCAACTCCGCGGCGCTTGCAATCGCGCCCGGTCCGGGCCAGGGCTGCACGGGGTCCGCTGCTGTGCTATGTCTTTCGCAGGAACCCGTCACCCAGCCGGAGGAGGCACGCCATGGGGATCAGGTTATCGTTGACGTTGACGTGGTTGCTCGCGGTGCTGGTCGCGACGCCGGCATGGGCGCAGCAGTCGGGGCAAGCGCCCAGCGGGCTGGCGCTGCACGCCCCCGCCTTCGGCGACCATGAGGACATTCCCGTGCGCTACACGTGCGACGGCGAAAACATCTCCCCGGCGCTGAATTGGTCTGGCGTTCCCGACGGGGTAAAAAGCTTCGCCCTGATCATCGACGACCCCGACGCGCCCGATCCCAAGGCGCCCAAACGTACGTGGGTGCACTGGGTCGTCTACAATCTGCCGGCCGCGGCCCGGGGGCTGGAACGGGGCGCCGGCGCGCAGGATCATCCGGTGGGCGCTGATCTCGGCAGCAATAGCTGGCAGCGAGGCCACTACGGCGGCCCTTGTCCGCCCATCGGCAAGCACCGCTACTTCTTCAAGCTCTATGCGCTCGACACCCGCTTGCGCGGCCTGGGCCATCCCGGCGCAAGAGGGCTCAGGGATGCGATGCAGGGCCACATCCTCGCGCGCGCTCAGCTCGTGGGACTTTACCGTCGCCACTGAGGGCCTCGCCGGCTGCGCTGCGTGAGGCACGGCTTTTTTGCGATAATTCGGCAACGCTGACGTCCGGTTCGCCGGATGCGGCCCTATCGGATTATCAACGCGAAGCGAGGCCGGCATGGAGACAGCGTACAGCCAATGCCAGAGTTGCGGCATGCCGCTGGACAAGGACCGCCATGGCGGCGGGTCGGAGGCCGACGGCAGCCGCAGCCGCAAGTACTGCAGCTTCTGCTACCGGGAGGGTGGCTTCGTCGATCCGGACCTCACGCTGGCGCAGATGCGTGCACGGGTGAGGGCCATATCCAAGAAGGTGGCGCTCAAGGCGGGCCGGCCCGCGCCGCTGGCTCAACTCATCGCCTGGTTCAATGCCTGGCGCGTTGCCGGCCTGGAGCGCTGGCGCGATGGCGGTTGAGCGGCGCGCGCGCATGAGCGCCGGCGCCTGGAAGATCTGACCGCCGGTGTTCTGGGTCGCCCTACTGTCGGTGGCAGCGGTCCTCACCGCGGGCTTGATGTGGTGGACGCGGCAGGCGACGGCTTCGCACTGGGCCTACCGGCGCCGGGCGCGCCTGCTGTCGGAGGCGGAGCAGGCGCTGCTGGAGTCGCTTGAAGAGGCGGCCTGGCCGCAGGCACGGGTGTTCGCGCGCGTGCGCGTCGGCGACGTCCTGGCGGTGCAGCCGGGGTTGCCGATCACCGCGTACCGGCGTGCGCAGGCGCGTCTCGAGCGTCAGGCGTTCGACTTCCTCGTATGCGGGCGCAGTGACGGCTCTATTCGCTGCGCGGTTGCGGCCGAGGGCCCCGCTCGGCCGACAGCGGCCCGGCGGCGTCGGGAACGGCGCCTGCAGGCGCTGTGTCGCGCCGCGGGTGTGGGGCTGGTGCGTGTGCCCCAGTCCGCCAACCACGACGTCGGCGCGCTCAGGGTCCAGCTTGAGACCGCCTATCAGGAGACGAGGGACGCCGTCGTGCCGTCGTGTCCACGCTGCCGGGCGCCCATGGTCTTGCGGCGGGGCGGGGCGGCCCGACACCGCGGCGCCTGGCGGTGCAGCCGCTATCCGCGCTGCCGCACGGTTCTGCCGCGGCCATGAGCACCGCCCGGAGCACGGCGGGCGCGACCGCAATCCGGCACAAGACGATGCGCAGCCGGCGGGAGAGGAGGCGGACGCTGGAATGAGCCGAGCCCACCAGACCTGGGACGCGGCGCGGTATGCGCGCAACGCCCGTTTCGTGGCCGACCTGGCGTCGCCGGTGGTCGACTTGCTGGCGCCCCGGCAGGGCGAGCGTATCCTCGATCTGGGCTGCGGGGACGGCGTTCTCACGCAAGCGCTGGCCGAAGCCGGGTGCCGCGTCGTCGGCGTGGACGCTAGTGCGGATTTGGTGGCGGCGGCGCATTCGCGGGGCGTGGACGCCAGGCTTATGGATGGCCACGCCCTCACGTTCGACGCCGAGTTCGACGCCGTATTCAGCAATGCCGCCCTGCACTGGATGCTGCGCCCCGACGCGGTGATCGAGGGCGTGCGGCGCGCATTGCTGCCGGGCGGGCGCTTCGTGGCCGAGATGGGCGGCGCCGGCAATGTGGCGACCATCGCGGCTGCGCTCGAGCGGGCGCTGGCGCGCCGAGGCATCGACCCGAAGGTTGGCAATCCCTGGTATTTCCCCCATCCCGACGACTATCGCGCGCGGCTGACCCGGCACGGCTTCGTCGTCGATTCCATCTCTCTGATCGAGCGGCCCACGCGTCTGCCCGGCGACATCACCGGCTGGCTGGAGACGTTCGCCGGAAGCTTCACGGCGGAGCTCGCGCCGGCGGGGCGGACCGGCTTCTTGAACGAGGTGGCGGAAGAGCTCGCGCCCAGCCTGCGCGGCGCGGACGGCACATGGACCGCCGATTACGTGCGTCTGCGCCTGCGCGCAACCAAGCCGGCGCTTGGCCGCCATGCGCGGCGCGCCTAAACTGGCAACGCAACCGCTTACTTCCGGAGGCTGCTTGTGTACGTGCCGTCTGCTTTTCGCGTCGACGATGCGCCCGCTCTGCGTCGCCTGATCGAGCAGCACAGTTTTGCAACGCTGGTGACCCAGGTCGGCGGGCGCATCGAGGCCAGCCATGTACCGCTCATGCTGGACCCGGACGACGGACCCTCGGGTTCGATCCTCGGCCACCTGGCGCGCGCCAATCCGCAGTGGCATGGCTTTGGGGAGGATCAGGAAGCGCTCGCCATCTTCCAGGGGCCGCATGCCTACATCTCCCCGCGCTGGTACCGTAACGCACCGGCCGTGCCGACCTGGAACTATACCGCCGTGCATGTCTACGGCAGGCCCGAGCCGGTGGACGAGCGCTCGGCCGTGGCCGGAATCCTCGACCGGCTGGTGGCGCGCCACGATCCCGCCATGCCACAGCCCTGGAGCGAGCACGCGCCGGCCGATTTCCGCGAACGCATGATGGGTGCCATTCAGGCGTTTCGTATGCCCGTCACGCGCATGGAGGGCAAGTTCAAGCTGAGCCAGAACCGGCCCGCGGAAGACCGCGAAAACGTATGGCGCACGCTCGCGCGCAGCGACTCCGGGGCGGACCGCGCCCTGTGGCGTTTTGCCCGCGATGCGGGCGTCATAGCGGAGCCGGAATAGCGGGGCGATTGATTCGTACACGGAGGACGCGATTGATGAAAGCGATGGTGCTGGAGCGGCCCAACACCCCCTTGAAGCTGAACGAGCGCGAAGTGCCCGAGCCGGGCCCGCGGCAGGTGCTGCTGCGGGTCCGGGCCTGCGCGGTGTGCCGTACCGACCTGCATGTGTGCGACGGGGAGTTGCCGGATCCGAAACTGCCGCTCATACCCGGCCACGAGATCGTCGGCGTGGTGGAGCGCTACGGTGCCGACGTGGCCGATCTGGAAGCGGGCACGCGCATCGGCGTGCCGTGGCTGGGCGGCGCCTGCGGTACTTGCCGCTATTGCCGCAGCGGGCGCGAGAATCTGTGCGACAACGCGCGCTTCACCGGCTACCAGATCGACGGCGGCTATGCCGAGTACGCCGTGGCGGATCACCGTTTCTGTTTTCCCATCCCCGACAGTTACGCGGATGCGCAGGCGGCGCCGCTGCTGTGCGCCGGCCTTATCGGCTACCGCGCCCTGTCCATGGCCGGCGAGGCGGAGCGTGTGGGTCTGTACGGCTTCGGCGCCGCTGCCCATATCATCGCGCAGGTGGCGCTGCATCAGGGACGGCGCCTGTTCGCCTTTACCCGCCCGGACGACGCGCAGGGCCGGGCGTTCGCGCGCTCATTGGGCTGCGAATGGGCGGGGGGCTCGGACGAAGCGCCGCCCGAGCGCCTCGACGCGGCGATCATCTTTGCGCCGGTGGGGGCGCTGGTGCCGGCGGCGTTGCGGGCCCTGGTGAAGGGCGGCGTCGTGGTCTGTGCCGGCATCCACATGAGCGACATCCCGGCTTTCCCCTACGAGATTCTGTGGGGAGAGCGCCGCGTGGTCTCGGTGGCGAATTTGACGCGCCGCGACGGCATCGAGTTGTTCGACGTGGCGCCGCGCGTGCCGGTACAAACGCACGTGCAGACCTTTCCCTTGGAGCAGGCCAACGAGGCGCTCAGCCGTCTGCGCGACGGGCGCATCGAAGGGGCTGCGGTGCTCACGATGTAGCGCTCTTTCCACGTTCACCGGCCGTGCCGGCCGGCACGGCAGCCGTCGCCTCCCTCAGTCATCCCCCTCCTCTTTTTGCGCCCGCGTGCGTGCGGGCTCGCCCAGCCAGCGCAACCCCTTGGCGCGCGCGAGCCGGGGACCGCGATAAGCGCTGAGTGCGATCACCAGGGCGATGGTGATCAAGTGCGCTTCGGGGTTGCTCACCAGCCACTCGCCCAGCTCGTTGGCGGTGAGGATGAAAAAGCAGCCAACGGCGGTGGCCGCGGTCCACACGAGGCGCATCAGGGCCGTGCGCACCCCCTGCTCGTCAACCACCGTGTAGACGCGGTCAACCAGCGAGGTGAGGATGACGATTGGGAGCAGCACCACCTGAGCACCGGCGAGCAGATCGAAATAGGCCATGATCGAGATGGCAAGCGCCATGGCCAGTGCCACCAACGCAAATACGATGGTCAGCCTCGGCGCGCGCACGAGCTGCAGGCCGGGCAGGGTGGAGCGGCCGAACAGCGCGATTATGGCCACCACGGCGAAGATCACGGCCGCGGTCAGCCAGTCGACGTAGACCGCCGCCAGCGCCAGCATGGCGGGTGTGAAAGTGCCGAAGGTCTGCACGCCGACCACGCTGCGCACGAAGGTGTTGAGCAGCGCGCCCAGCGGCAGCAGCAGCAGGGTGGCGAGCGTGGCGCGCGCCGACAGGGGCAGGCGGCTGAGGTCCAGGATATTGATGGGGTTGGATTGCCCGCCGGCGAGACTGGCCGGCACATCGACTTGCTCGACCTGGTAGTCGGCGCTTGTGACGGAGGCGTCGCTGGTGCCGAGCAGCGGACCGTCCCGGCTGAAGGCGACGAAATCGGCCGGCAGGCGGCCTTCGAAGCCCTGCGCCGGGTCGTAGTCGGTCCAGCGTTTGTTCTGATAGATCTGAGCCCAGTGCAAGGGGCGCGGATCGTCCTGGTCGGCGACCTGGAAGCCGGTGACCACCCGCGCCGGCAGGCGCGCGGCCCGGCACAAGGCGACCAGGGCACGGGCCTGTCCCAAATCGCCGGCCCGCTTGCCGGTCAGCGCCGCCGCGGCCGTGGCGGCGCCGTTGTGTGCGCTGTAGGCGATATGCCCGCGCACGAATTCGAACAGGCGCTGGGCGCGGTCGGCGGGGGCCGTGGTCGGGGCGGCCGCCTGCTTGAGGGCGTCCTGAACGGCGGGCGCATTGACCTCTATGCCCGGTTCCCCGGCCAGGTAGTGCTGGCGTTCGTCGGGCTCGAGTGCGCTCTTTTCCGGTTCACGCTGCGGTTTGCGAACGACGCGATGGATCGAGAACTCGGCGGTGAGCGCCGTTTCGCCGCGGCGCGTGGCGATCAGGGTGATCAGCCGCTGTGCATGGCGCCGGCTCTTGGTGCGGCGTAGCTGCAGGCCGTCGAGGGTGAGCTGCTGGCTGTAGAGGCGGGCGTCGGGTTTGTCCCAGGGCGGTGCCAAGGTGACTTGGGCGCCGCGTTTATTGGCCTGTATCCGGTAGGTCAGGTTCACCGTCCAGGCGCTGCCCGGCTGGCCCGTGGGTTGGGTGCTGCCCCACCAAAGCCGCAGGCCGATGGCGGCGATGCCGGCGGCCATCAGCCCTGCCACGATCCAATTGATCTGGCGAGCCGAAGGCCGTGTCCTGCGCGTGTTGCCGGGTCTGGCCACGGTGCGGCGCTATGGCGCGGCGGCGCAGTGCGGGGTGACGGTGAGCGTGCGCCCGGGGTCGATGAGGAAATCGCCCTGGAGGAAGCGCCGCCCGACCAGCAACGGGTAGAGGTAATTGCCGCGGTCGGCCAGATCGATCTGGGTACGCTTGAACACCGAGCCCACGCACAGGCCCATCACGACCACCGGCCGCGCCTTGTTTGCTCTCCCGTGACGCTTGATGCGTACCGTGCGCAGCACGGGGCGCTCCATGACCACGCCCGCTCCGCTGCCGGCCTGTATGCGAAAGCGCACCCAAGACTGCCCGCGGCGCGAGAAACGTTGCAGGTCGGTGACCGCGAGCGACGAGGTCTTGGCCCCGCTGTCCATTTTGGCCTTGAGCGTAATGGGGCGGTCGGCATGGAGCTGCACGACCTCGACCCAGCCGACGATCTGGGGTCCGGCGGCGAGGGCGCGGCCCGGGAGCAAGCCCAGCGCCAACACCGCCGATGCCGCCAGGAACAGCCGACGCGCTATTGCCCCCCTCATGCCATGGCCCCGTGTGGTTGCCCCGCTCATGTGCGATTGTTCGGGGTTTGCCCGAGGAGCGCAAGATCTGCCTTGGTTCAGTGAAGGGGCCACGAGAAAGTCACTGACGCCGTCTCCACGCCCGGGTTGTGGCTGCTGAACAGATGATCGTGCGACATGTGGTGGAAGCTGACCCCGAGGCGGGCGCCGTTGTCGAAGCGGTAGGCGAGGCTGAGCCCGCCCCGGCCCAGCGCGGCACTGCCCAGATCCTTGCCATGGCCTTGGGCGTAGAGCGCGGCGCCGAGATCGAAACCGGCGATCCAATGTGCCGTCAAGGGCTCGTCCAGGCGCAGCCCGGCAAAGACCAGAGCGCCGGCGTCCGTTGTCATCGTCATCCCCGCGAACGGCTTGGCATGCCATATCAGCGGATTGGCCCAGCGGTATTCGATGCTGCCCTCGGCGGCCGGGTCATCGAACTGGACGATATCGAAGCCCCCGGCGCTCACGGTCCACTGCGCCTTGCGCGGGAGGGCGGGGTGGGTGAGCGCGTCGTGGGCAAGCAGGGCCGCGCCGCCGGCGAGAATGGCGAGCACGGGGGTGTTTGCGCGCGCGGGTCGCCACGGCGCGAATACCAGCAGCGCCAGCACACAGGCAAGTGCCGCGGCATGCCGGGCTCTTGGGAGTTGGCGCAGCGTCACCACCGAACAGGCTCCGCCAAAATGGCGGCGGCCAGCTAAGCCGGCCGACGCCCGATTTATCCGAGCAAGAGTTCAGCCTACTACAAAGGCCGGCGGCGCTCATCCCGGCACGGCGTCGGCGGGCGGGTGCCGCTTCAGTGCCGTCGGGTGCGCAGCGGCTGCGCGGACCGATACCCCCATTCGAGGGGCGATATCGCCGTGGCATGGTCTACTATTGGATAAAGGCCGTCGGCAGTCGAAGCGCCGGGGGCGGTGCTTCGGTGGCGGAAAAGCAGAGAAATAAGAACCGACGGGCTGTGTCAATGAAGGAGGTGCGTGAATGGACGCAAGCGTGTTGCAGATGACGCGAGAAAAGCTTGGCATTCAGGACAACCACGGCGAACGGCATTTTTTCGTGCCGTTGCGATCCGACCAGGTCGGCTTTTTGGTCACTTTCAGCGACGGCGCGGCAGAGCGCTACGAAATCGTCTATACGGCGGGCGTCGAGGCGAAGACCTCAGACGGGCTCTGGCGTTACCGCGGTCACTGTCTGCGCCAGATGGCGCTGATCAACCGCGCGGGCGAGCGTTTCGAGAAAGTCGGTCTCGACCGGGCGTTTGAGTTGTCGAGCCCGGATGGCGGCCATGACATCGAGGAGTGGGCCCGATGGCGCAACAGCACCTATCGCGGCGACTCGCCTAGCTGCACCTCGGTCTTCCAGGAAGTCGCGGGGCTTTTAATGCGCCACTTCCATGTCTTGGTGTTCGCCGATGCGCGCAGCATGGAAAATTACTGCCGCTACGCGTATCAGGACGTGAGCAGCGTGGCTCAGGTGGAGTAGTCCGCGGTGGCGCTTAGCGGCTGGTGCCGCGTTTCCGGCCGCCGTGGCGGCGCAGCCACTTGCGGCGTACCGCGCGGCCGCGCTCGGTCCAGTCCCGATCCCGGCGCGGATCCAGCCGCGCCGCCGCATACGTGGTCTGCTGGGGAATGGGGACAAACACGCCCCGCAAGCGCCGCGGCAAGGTACGCGCCGTCGGTATGCACGGCAGCAGCGACAGGCTCACACAGGCGAGCAGGACAAACAGACCCTTGGCTCCCAGCGCCAGCATGAGCGCCCCGCCGGCCGCGGGTGCGACGACTGCCCCGAGCGCGTTGGCGAGCAGCAGATTGCGGTTCACGTCGGCGACGGTGTGCGCGGTGGCATAGTCTGTCGCGTGGGCCAGGCTCAGCGAATAGAGCGCGAACAGCCCGCCCCCGCAGATAAAGACGAGAACGCTGCGAGCGAGGAAGGGCCAGTGCGGTGCGAGCACCAATAAAAAAGCGGGAGCAGCGGTGAGGCAGGAGCCGGCCGCGATCACGCCGCGGCGGCTGATGAAGTCGGACGCCAGGCCGAGGGGCCACTGAAACGCCAGGCCGCCCAATATGCCTGCCGTCACCAGCAATGAAACGTGCTGCGTCGACAGCCCGATGCGGGCCGCGTAGATCGGCGCTAACGTGAAGAAGGCACCCTCCATGAGGCCGCCGGCGAACGCCCCCGCAGTGGCCAGCAACGGGAGCCCAAGCAGCCCTGACAGGCTGAAGCCGCGCAGGTCCGCCGGCTCGGGGCGGTCGGCGCGCATGACTGCCACCGGTACCAGCGACACGGCGATGAGCATGCCGCTGATCACGAACAGGGTGGAGTTGCTGTGGGTGCGCACGTTCAGCAGCAGTTGCCCCATGATGTAGGCGAGGAAGTAAAGCACCATGTAGAGGCTCAGAATGCGTCCGCGCCAGTGCGCCGTTGCGCGCTGATTGAGCCAGCTCTCGACGGTCATGATCAGCCCGTAGAAGAGAAACCCCGACGCCAAGCGCAGCAGCGCCCAACCCCAGGCTGAAAGGAACAGGGCATGGGCGAGCGCGAACACCGCGAGCAGCGCCGCGAATGCGGCAAATGTGCGGATGTGCCCCACGCCGGCGATGTATCTGGCGCAGTAGACCGAGCCGATGATGCCGCCGAGATAGAAGGCCGCGTTGACCAGCCCCGTGGTCAGATCGTTGTAGCCCGCCCCGGTGAGCTTGAGCGCCACCACTGACATCAACAGCCCGAAGCCGGTGCTGAACAGGCCGAGGCCCAGGAACAGGGCTGCGAGTCGTTTCAGCTGATGAAGCAGTGCGCGGTCCATGGCGTTTATTGCTTATCCGGTATTCCGGGCTGCCTTGTCAAGGTGGCGCGAGACCCGTCTTCCTCGTCAGGGGCTGCCCCTGGCTGTCGTTCCCGGCATCTGATCATGCTACATGAGCATCGGGCCCTTCAGCGTTGATGCGCTTGGCGGGACGGCGTTCGCACATCCGGGCAGCTCGAAAGCCGGCTTTCCCTGTCGGGAACGCCCAGCCGGGCATATATCTTTTGTTTTTTATTAGAAATATGCTATAGGTTATTATCTAATATAATAAATTTGTGCGCGGCCAACGTAGTGCTCCGCGAATGAAGTACTGGGACGGCAAAGAAGACGGGGGCGGTGGTGGCTGCGGAAAAGGGGATGCAGATGGAGTGTCTTCAAATGGCCGCGCGATTCCGGATTTGGCCGTTGTCTCGGGTTCGGCTTCCAACTCCCGGCGTCCGCTCAATTCGCGGGGCGCGCCCCGGTTGGCGTTCGCTTTTGAGACTTCAGGTGGCGGCCTCGGCTGAGGCAAGGCTGTGCGACGTTTGCGCGCCGCGCCAAAGCGGGGGGCGGAAGATATGTCGAGTCGGGTCGTAAACCGGTCGAACGAAAGGCGTTGGACCGTGCCTAGGGCGCAAGCGGTATCTTCTGTCGCCCCCTCTCCCCCGTCCACGGCAGCGCCCGGCCCTTCCAAAGCGCGCGACCAGACCCGGCGCGGAAGACGGGGCCGGTTGGGTCAGATGTTCCGGGGAGGCGCGCAGGGGGCAGTGCTGGAGCGCCTGACGGCCGGACTGGGGCTGGCCCAGGATACGCTGCATCTGAGCGAGCTTCTCGCGGATGCGCTGACGGGCTTGCCGGGAGTGGCGGTCGTGTGCGTCAGTCGTCCCGGTCCCTGCCACGAGTCCCTGGTGACCGTGGTGAGGACGGGGGCCGATGAAGGAGCCGAGCGCCTGACATCGAAGTTGGATGGCTCGGTGCTGGAGGCGCTGGGCCGCTGCCTGGCCCCCGTGTCTGCTGGATGCGCCGGGCAGAGCGCGGTCAGCGTGCGCCACATCAGATTCGCCGCCAGCGTTTCGCTACCGAAGAACGTGCGCGAGGTGCTGTCGGCCCTCGGACTGCGCTCAGCGGTCCGGCTGTCCTGGCCTCATGAGGGCATACCGGGTCACGTGTGGCTTTTCGCGAGGCGTGCGGCTAGCCTCCAACGGATCATGGGGCAGCGGTTTGTGCAGCGCGTGGCCCAATTGCTCGCACTCGGTTGGCGCCGGCTGCCCGACCCCGGCCACTTTACCTCCGCCGAGCGCCATAGCCATCGGCTCGCCCTGCGCAGCGGCGGTATGGTCATGCATTATCAGCCGGTCATCGAGCTCCGGAGCGGCCGGCTCATAAAGGCTGAGGCTTTGGTGCGTCTGCGCGACGGGAACCGCCTCCTGGAGCCGGAACGCTTTTTACCGTTGTTCGACGACAACGACCTGTTCGTGTTGTACCGTCAGGGCCTGCGACAGGCTTTGAGTGACGTACAACGCTGGACCCGCGAGGGGACACCGATCAGCCTGGGTCTGAATTTCCCGCCGCAGGGGCTGGGCGACCCTCGGTACCTGGAGGCGACCGCCGCCGCCCTGGCGGTAATGCCGCTGCCGGACGAGTGCCAGCTTTATCTGGAGATGCTGGAGACCGAGACCCTGGACCTGGCGGACCCCGAACGCCTGGCTGCGCTGTTTGAACCATGGCTTGCACTGGGCGTGCGTTTCGCCCAAGACGATCTTGGTGCCGGCTATAGTTCGTTGCTGCGCCTGCACCGCCTGCCCTTCGACATGGTCAAGATCGACCAGGCGCTTGTGCGCTTACAGACCGGGGATTCGGACCAGCGCACCATACGCAAGGTGTTGGCGTTCATTGCAGCGCTGACCCACCTGGCCCACGTGCTCGGCCTGCGTGTCTGCGTGGAGGGGCTGGAGAACCCCGTGCTCGCCGAGGCGGCCGCAGCCATCGGCGCAGACTTGGGCCAGGGATATTCCATTGCCGAACCCATGCCCGCCCATTTGCTCGCGTCCTGGCTGGCCTCGCGCAGGCGTGTCGTCCGCCGGCAGCCGGAGATGACGCTCACGCGTGGCACGCCGGGTGAGGCGGATCCGCACGAAGTCCTGCAGCAATTCGGTCTTAACGTGCCGGCGTCTGTGCATTGGTATGAGCAGCTTGCCGAGCGCGTCGAGCGCGCGCTCGATGCAGCGCCTACCGGAGACGCGCGGTGCCGGGGGCACGGCGTTTTTCTCGCGCCCATTGATAGGCGGGGCGCGTACGTTTGATGCCAGGGCCGAGCGGTGCTAGAGCGGTTGGACCGGACTGCGGCCGGGCTGCTGGCCGCTGCGCTGCGCCGGGGCCGGCGTGTGCACGCTGGTATCGGCGGTGCGCCGGCTGATGCGCTTGTGCCGATACATGGCTTGATCCGCCGCTTCGAGCAGATCGGCAAGTGTGGCGCCGTCGCCGGGAAAGGTGGCGATGCCGATGCTGGTGCTCACGGACAGGTTCGCGGCATCCGCCCGGAACCGCGCGGCCGCCACCTGCCGGCGAAGCCGCGCGGCGAGTCTGATGGCCTCTTTTTTCCCCGTTTGGGGCAGCAGGGCCACGAACTCGTCGCCGGCGTAACGCGCGACCGTGTCCGAGCCCCGGAGCCGCTTTTGCAGCGTGCCGGCCACCAGGCGCAACAGCGCGTCGCCGGCCGCATGTCCGTGCACATCGTTGATCGCCTTGAGCTGATTCACGTCGATCATGAGCAGGGTCAGCGCCTCGTTGTGGCGCAGGGCCCGGGCATATTCGTGCTCTGCGATGATCATAAAGACGCGCCGGTTGAACAGCCCCGTCAGCGGATCGGTTTCGGCAAATGCCTGGATGCGGCTGCGCGTGGCGTTCAGATTGGAGGCGAGCAGGCTGGTGAGATAGGCGACCAGAAGCATGGGGGCCAGCGAGGTGACGAATGCAACCGTCGTCCCCGCGCTCCATGCGAGCGTCCCGCTCTGCACGAATTGCACGCCCAGCAGGCAGGCGCCGATGGCGGCTAGTTCCATCACGGCTGTCATCGTGCCCAATGTGAGCGCGCCGATGAGTATGACCACGAGGTAAAGGCTCATGAGCGGGTTCGGCAGTCCGCCGGTGATGAGGAGCAGCCAGGTGATGAAACCGATCATGACCCAGGTCTCTAGCGCGAGCTTCCAGCTGCGCGGCGCATGGAAGAAGTTGGCGTAGTGGAAGGCGATGAAGAAGCCGGCAAAGGCTGTTCCGCCCGCCAGCATCTGCCAGTTGAGGTCGTCGCGGCGTGCGACTAGAAGGTAGAGGGCGGCGACCAGCAGCACCAGCCATTCCATCTCGGCCACGGTGCGCGTGAATTGCCTGACTAACTGGTTGCCGGCCTCAAGGCCCGGGGTGAGGGGTGTTCGCTGTTGCCCCCGTTTGCCCGCCACGCCGGCCGCTTGATGGACTCCCTTGCCCATCGCGGCTAGGCAAGTGCTCCGGCGCGGGATGGCGACGGGCTTACTGCGAGAGCCCCCGGTCTGATGGCTGGGGGCAATGACGGGGGACCCGGGACGATAATGCCTAGTATCGGTGTAACGCTCATTATCCCCTTCTGGAACGCCGGGCTGCATCGATGAAAACCATGTGCAGTCAGCTCCCTACCGTTCTTTTTTCAGAAGTTTACCGCAAACGGCCGCGCGGGTGACCGGTGTGCGATCAATGGTGGCGGGGGCCCGGCGTGCGGGGGCAAGCGCCCGGAATGATGGTCTTTTGGCGACCGTTCAGCGAGCCCGGCAACGCCGTCGTTCTCAGAACCCCGGGCGGGCGCGACCCGTTCAGCCGCGCTCGCCGTCGCCCGAGAATAGCTGGTCGAGCTTGCGTTCGTACTCGTGATAGCCGAGCACGTCGTACAGTTGTTCCCGGGTTTGCATGCGATCGAGCACGGCTTTCTGCGTGCCGTCGCGGCGGATCGCGTCGAAGACCTGCAATGCGGCCTGGCTCTGGGCGCGGAAGGCGGAGAGCGGATAGAGCACCAGCCCCACGCCGACGCTCTCGAGCTCTGTCACGGTGAACAGCGGCGTGCGCCCGAACTCGGTGATGTTGGCCAGCACCGGCACCTCTACCGCTTGGGTGAAACGCCGGTATTCCTCTAATTCGTGCAATGCCTCCGCGAAGATCATGTCGGCGCCGGCGGCCGCGTAGGCGCGCGCTCGCTCGATGGCCGCATCCGCCCCTTCCGAGGCGTGGGCGTCGGTGCGCGCCATGATCACGAACTCGTCGTCGCCGCGCGCATCGACCGCAGCGGTGATGCGGTCGACCATCTCCGCGCTCGACACCAGCGCCTTGTTGGGGCGGTGGCCGCAGCGCTTGGCCTGCACCTGGTCCTCGATGTGCATGCCGCCGGCGCCGGCGCGGATCAGCTCGCGCACCGTGCGCTGGATGCTGAACGCGCTGCCGAATCCCGTGTCGGCGTCGACCAGCAGCGGCAGCGCCGTCGCCGCGGTGATGCGGCGCACGTCCTCGCACACGTCGTTAAGCGTGGTCACGCCCAGATCCGGCAGGCCGAAGGAAGCGTTGGCAACGCCGCCGCCGGAAAGGTAGATGGCGCGAAAACCGGCGCGCTCCGCCAGCATGGCGGTGTAGGCATTGACGGCGCCCACGACCTGCAGCGGGCGTTCCTCGCGGACGGCGGCGCGCAGGCGCGCGCCGGCGGACGGTTGTTGGGGCATGCTGGCTCCCTCCGGATGAAGGCGAATCCAAGTTATCATATGACGATCCACACCCGCGAGCATTGCATGCGGCGATAAACTCAGAACGAGGCTTTCACGGCCGAGCTGGCACCGAATACCGAGGTGCGGGCATGATTGGGCGCTGTGCGGCGATGCACGACGTCTTCCGTGCGCATCGACAAGGTGGCACCCACCAACACTACAGCGCTGATGCAAGGAGAATCCCGCCCCACCAAGAAACCGGTGACGCGTACGTTGCAGCAGGGCCAGAGTTGGCGCGTCGCTAAGATGAGCACCTGACAGCAGCTGCGCACAGCGATCTCGCTGAGTTGGACAAAAGCGGTGCCTTCCGCGGGGATTTCTACTTCCACACCCACCTCATGGAGGCGCGCCTGCTGCCTCTGCCCGCATAGCGCAGTTTGTGCTAATTCGCCCACAGACATGCCATCAGGCCCAGAGGGTTGTACCGCTTGTTGCCTGGCACAGGGTTGGCGCTTGGGCCCTGACGGTGCAATCCTAAGGCAGATGAGCGGTACAAGGAGGCGGTCTCGGTGTATGAGCCCGTCCGCTCAGAGTGGAGCGCCGGAGACGCCAGCGGGTGGCGTGCGCGCTGCGGTGCCGGGTCCGCCGGGTCCGGGCCGGATGAATTTCGGGATAACAATGGAGGAGTTATGAGCAGTAACGACATCGAATCCATTCTCAAAGAGGACCGGGTTTTCAAGCCGTCGGCGGAGTTCGTCAAGGACGCAACCAATAAACCGGCGGACATCGAGGCCCTGTACAAAAAAGCCGCGGAGGACCATGAGGGCTTTTGGGCCGAACTGGCGCGCACCAACCTGGACTGGAAAAAGCCGTTCACGGTGACGCTGGACGACTCGGAGGCGCCGCACTTCAAGTGGTTCACCGACGGGGTCATCAACGCTGCGCACAACTGCCTGGACCGCCACCTGGGCGATCGCGGCGACAAGCCGGCGATCATTTGGGAGGGCGAACCCGGCGATCAGCGCACCATCACCTACAAACAGTTGCACGCCGAGGTCAGCCGCTTCGCCAACGTGCTCAAGGACCGGGGCATCTCCAAAGGCGATCGCGTGGTGCTGTACATGCCCATGATTCCGGAGGCCGCGGTGGCCATGCTCGCCTGCGCGCGCATCGGCGCCATCCACTCCGTGGTGTTCGGCGGCTTCTCCGCCGGCGCGATCAAGGACCGCATCGAGGACGCCGAGGCCAAGGCCGTGATCACCGCCGACGGCGGCAACCGCGGCGGCGGCGTGGTGAAGCTCAAGGACAACGTGGACAAGGCGCTGCAGCAGGGCGGCAAGACCATCGAAAACGTGATTGTGGTCAAGCGCACCGATCACGGCGCCCACATGGAGGCGGGCCGCGACCACTGGTACCACGAGCTCATGGAAAAGGCCGCGGCGGAGTGCGAGCCGGAATGGGTGGAATCCGAACACCCGCTCTATATCCTCTACACTTCCGGCTCGACCGGCAAGCCCAAAGGCGTGCAGCACTCCACGGGCGGTTATCTGCTGGGCGCGCTCATGACCTGCAAGTGGGTGTTCGACCTCAACGACAAGGACATCTTCTGGTGCACAGCCGACGTGGGCTGGGTCACCGGGCATTCGTACATTGTCTACGGGCCGCTTGCCGCCGGCACCACTGTCGTCATGTACGAAGGTGCGCCCACGGTGCCCGATCCCGGCCGTTTGTGGAAGATGGTGCAGGAGCACAAAGTCACGATCTTCTACACCGCCCCCACCGCGATCCGCGCCCTGCTCAAGATGGGCGACGAGTATCCCAACAAGTACGATCTGTCGTCGCTGCGCATCCTGGGCACGGTGGGCGAGCCCATCAATCCGGAAGCGTGGATGTGGTATCACACCACGATCGGTAAGGAGCGTTGTCCCATCGTCGACACCTGGTGGCAGACCGAGACCGGGGCCATCATGATGTCGCCCCTGCCCTCCTACACCGCGACCAAACCGGGCTCGTGCTGCAAGCCGCTGCCGGGCATCGTGCCCGATATCCTGCACGAGGACGGCACGCCGGTGAAAGAGCCCAACGTGGGCGGCTACCTGGTCATGACCAAGCCCTGGCCCAGCATGCTGCGCACCATCTGGGGCGACGATCAGCGCTACCGCGATACCTACTTCGGCGCTTTCGGCCATTACACCTACATTGCCGGCGACAGCGCGTTGCGCGACGAGGACGGTTATTTCCGCATCCTGGGGCGCATGGACGACGTGCTCAACGTCTCCGGCCACCGCCTGGGCACCATGGAGGTCGAGTCGGCGCTGGTGGCGCACAGCCGTGTGGCCGAGGCCGCCGTGGTGGGCCGTCCGCACGAGATCAAGGGCGAGTCGATCATGGCGTTCGTCATCTGCCGCGGTGACCGTCCCGAAGGCGAGGAAGCGCAGACGATGGTCAAGGAACTGCGCGACTGGGTGGCGGAGCAGCTCGGTGCCATCGCCAAGCCGGACGACATCCGCTTCACCGATGCGCTGCCCAAGACCCGCTCCGGCAAGATCATGCGGCGCCTGCTGAAGTCCATCGCCCGCGGCGACGAGATCACGCAGGACACCTCGACGCTGGAGAACGAAGGCGTGGTGCGGCAGCTTCAGGGCAAATCCTAAAGGTCCATCTGCAGAAGCATCATCTCTTCCTGCCCACCCCGGTTTCGCCGGGGTGGGCATTTCTTGCTCAACCAGCCGCCTCTGGCGCTGGTTTTCACCCGTGGCGTGCCGATGCCTCGCCCGAGGCGTCCGCGTGCCTTTCTCCGCCCGCGCGACCCTTGCACCAAGGCGGTGACGGTTGCGCCAACTTGGCGCGCCCGCCGGCGCGCTTGCGACGCTCGGCTCGTCTTTCGGGCGCCCGCCCGCCGCCGCCCCAGGCCTTCGGTGATGTTCAAATATAGCTAAAGGTCAATAAGTTAGATTGATTTCCCGATTTATCGTCAACCCCCGATTGCTGTTTGTAAAGCGGCATGGCACGCAAGTTGCTCTTCGGCAGCGTGTGTTTCTGCTGCGGAGACAGCCGCATGAAAGTGGAAGCGAACAGGGCCGCCATTCGGCGCTATGGTTTGACGCAACTTCAGGAGACGCCCTGCGAGGCGGTACGCAGGCGTTGGCAGAGACGCCGGCGTAGCCTGGCGGCGCAAGGCTCTCGTCAAGGACCCGCTAAGGCGGCCGGTTGGCATTGACCAGATCGATGGTTAAGGGTTCGCATAGGAGCCGGCGCGCGGCGTCGGGGTCATGAGGGCCGTGGCGCTCGCGCTTGTAGCTCCACCCGTTGAGGCAGGCGTTGAAATCGGCTGGCAGGCGGAGGTCGAGATGTCGCTGGAGCGCGGGGAGCCACGCACGCGTGTCGCCCATTGCGCTCCGCGCGGCCCGCTCTATGTTCAGCGCGCCCTCTACCCCGAAGGCGACGGCATGGCGCACCTCTACCTGCTGCACCCGCCCGGCGGTTTGGTCCAGGGAGACAGGCTGGGCGCGCACGTACGCGCTGGTGAGGCCGCGAACGCCTTGGTCACGACGCCGGCTGCCGCCAAGATCTACCGGACGCCGGACAGGGGTACGCGGCAGAGCGTGCGTTTGAGCGTCAACGAGCGCGCCAGCCTGGAATGGCTGCCGCTCGAGACCATCGTTTTCAGCGACGCGTATGCGCAGACCCGGCTGCGCGCCGAGGTGAGCGCAAATGCCTGCCTGATGGCGTGGGAGATCGTTTGCCTCGGGCGTCCGGCCTCCTGGCGCGCGCGGGAACCGCTGTGCATAGCTCGCTTCATTACGCAGCTAGTGTTTGCCCAGGGAGCTCGAAGCCAAAATCGCGTACGTCCGGACCAGCAGGGGCACTGGTAAGTAGCTCATGCGGCCATTCGGTGCCCAGTCACAGGAGTCTTGCGCTTGACACTCGTTGGAGGAAATGCTACCTATAAGCTAAACACCGGAAGCCAACGACGACAATTCGTCAACCAGTAGGCCGGACTGCGAAGTTGCATCTGGCAGATTTTGGGCTCTGGTAACGTAGACCTCCGGCAACACCAAGACGGCGGAAAGGCAATGGCGCCTACCGCTATGAGGCGAAGACGCCCCACCGTGTACACCCCCAACGGGTGCGACAGGCGGGGCTTTTTATTTTGCGCACTCAACACGAGTGCCATGTACAACCATAAGAGGAGACGTCCAATGAAACGTAGAACTGTGTTGAAGGGCATCGCTGGTGGAACTGTCAGCTTAGCGGCTGCTCCGACGCTGTTAGCTAGCACATACGGCACCGCGTACGCGGCCGAAGATGAGATAAAAGTTGGCGTACTTTTTCCTTTGAGTGGCACAATTGCTGTCATTGGCCGCTCCCTACACAATGCAACAATGCTGGCGATAGACGAAATAAACGCGAACGGGGGCATATCAGGAAAAAAAATAAAGCCTATAGTGCGGGATTCACAATCGTCTCCGGCAGTCTACGCCGATAAAATAAAGGAATTAATTCTGCAGCAGAAGGTGCTAACAACCTTTGGTGGGTATACCTCCGCATCCCGGAAGGCAGTTCTGCCCGTCGTCGAGAAATACAACAGCCTTTATTGGTATCCGACACTATACGAAGGGGACGAATGCTCAAAAAATATTATGTACACAGGTGCAGTTCCAAATCAACAGCAGGAACAGTTCGTGCCGTGGTTGATTAAGAATTTTGGAAAACGATTTTACCTCCTCGGGTCAAACTACATATATCCCAAAGACGAGAATCGCATCTGTAAAGCATTACTAAAAAAATACGGCGGAGAAGTCGTCGCCGAGGAATATGTACCCTTGGGCCATTCGGAGTTTAGCTCGAACATCAACAAGATGAGGAGCTTACGCCCAGACGTCATTTTCTGTACCGTTGTCGGCGACTCTGTCATCGCCTTGCACAGGCAATACAAGACGGCTGGGCTAGATCCCTCGAAGATGCCCTTCGCTAGTTTGACGACTTCCGAAGAAGAGGTCTCGGCCATGGGTGGCGAGTATGCGGCTGGCCACTTCACATCCGCTCCCTACTTCATGAGCGCGGACACGCCGACGAACCATAAGTTTGTGGCTGCCTATCAAAAAAAATACGGCGCCGATAAGGTCACCAACTTCGTTTCATCGGCATCCTATTTCCAGGTCTTTCTGTTCCAAAAGGGCGTCGAAAAATTACTGTCACAAGGACATGGTGTTGGAGACCTAACGCCCATCAATATCAGGAACGCATGTCTAGGCGAGCAGGTGCACGCGCCTCAAGGCGTTGTAAAGCTGGATCCGAAAAATCAGCATACCTATCTCTGGCCGAAAATAGGTCAATGGCAGAAAGATGGTCAGGCAAAGGTTATCCATGAGAGTAAGAAGTGGGTGGAACCAAAACCGTATTGGATGTACCCAGGTAATCGTGTATGCACGCCTAGCGGCGTGAAAACAGAGAAATCATAAGCCCGAATTTGCCTAGCTAGGCCGCACAAGGAAGTGCGGGTTACAAGGCGGATCCTTAGCTCGCTAATACTTGGTTAAGGAATTAAGTATGTTCAGTTTCGGTACCTTGCTGTCTGGATTAAGTATTGGGTCTATACTCTTACTAGTTGCGCTTGGGCTCGCGATAATCTACGGGACGATGGGTGTAATTAACCTTGCCCACGGCGATTTCCTCATGATCGGCGCATACGCTACGTGGTACTTGCAAAAATATTGGCATATGGGGTTAATCGCGACGTTGCCCGTAGTTTTCATCGTTGGCTGCATCGTAGGACTCGTAGTTGAGAAGACGGTGGTTAGGTATTTGTATAGGCGACCTTTGGACACCATACTAGCCACATGGGGGATAAGCATTTTATTGGAGGAAGCCGTAAATCTCGGTGCCGGGTCAAACCTGAAGTATGTGCAGCTTCCCGGCATGCTGAGCGGGGATTGGGTTTTGTTCGGGGCTCACGTTGGCGTATACCGCATTCTTATCATTGGTATTGCTTTAGCATTACTGATTGCGACATCGGTACTTTTCTTCCGAACCGATTTTGGCCTCAAGGTCCGCGCGGTGGTTAGCAATCCTGAGACAGCAGAGGGGCATGGGGTGAATTCAGGATTAATCTACGCCGCCACGTTTGCATATGGCTCGGGCCTAGCGGCGTTCGCCGGTGCTTTAGTCGCTCCTATCAAGAGTGTATCACCTACGATGGGAATCCACTATATCGTGGACGCGTTTCTCGTCGTCGTGGTCGGCGGGGTTGGAAGTCTTCTAGGACTGTTCGTAAGTGCCGGTATAATAGGCGAAATGGAATCGATTATAGGATTTGCTATAGATGATACGACCGCTAAGGTTATCATCTTCCTTGCCGTCATAGCGATTATAAGATTTCGCCCTCAGGGGTTGTTTGTTTCTAAGGTAAGGCAGCCGAGCTAGAGTCATGACTACGACCGGAAAGAGAACACTGCTGGGATACGTGGCGTTTTGTGGGCTGATTCTCGTATTGCCGTTCCTGCTGCGGGGGAATTCCTACCTTTTAAACAAATCGGCTCTCTACATGGCGCTCGCTATGGCGACCGTAGCACTGAGCTTTACATGGGGATACGCAGGGATTCTTAACCTTGGGCAGGCCGTGAGCTTTGGCATTGGGGCTTACGCCATGGCCATGCATCTAAAGCTAGTGGCAAGCGCGGGCAACCCTGGAGGACTACCGGATTTTATGACTTGGAATAGCGTTGGCACACTTCCCCTTGTGTGGACGCCGTTCCATTCGCTGCTTGTTAGTGTGATATTAGGCATCGGTGTCTCGGTGTTGGTGTCAACCTTGATTGGATGGTTTATATTTCGCGCTCGCATATCGGGCGTATTCGTCGCAATCATTACGTTGGCTCTGTTAGTTGTTGTAAATCTTGTGGTTGTGACAGAGCAGGGGTTAACCGCGGGTTGGAATGGGATTACTAATCTAGCTGACGTGACAGTAGGCGGCGTGGACATAGGCAGCTATGGATTCGGCTTTTACTACTTGGTCGGTATAACTCTTGTAGTTGTCCTCTTATTGGGGTGGTACGCTACTAGAACTAAGACTGGCCTCGTGTTAAGGGCCATTAATAGCAACACCCAGCGGGCTAGGTATCTTGGGTATGATGTCGCGGCATATGAAACATTTGCATACGCGTCGTCGGCAGGTGTGGCGGCCATCGCCGGTATGTATTACGCAGTTGGAAACTCCTTTGCGTCACCGACATTTATGGCCGTACCGTTCAGCCTGTCAATCGTAATATGGTGTGCGGTCGGCGGCCGGCGTTCGCTGATAGCCGCAGCGATAGGCGCTCTTGTAGTCAATGCGATCCAAGGGGCTCTGAGTTCGGACCTCCTCGATGTTTCAAATCTGGTTATCGGAGCTTTATTCGTTATTATCGTCCTGTTTTTGCCGGAGGGTATAGTACCGGAGATCGGCGGCGCGTTCCGACGCATCTGGACCTCGCTAGTGGGGTATAGCGGGGCGCGACCTCATACGCCGAAAGAACGAATGCCTGGGCAAGGAACGAGCAAGTTCACCGGAGGTCAGAAATGAACGATAATGTCCACCTTAGCGTGGATGGCGTGTGGGCAATTTTTGATCGGTTTGTTGCCGTGCGAGATGTCCGTTTCAATATCCGGCAAGGTGAACTGAGATGCCTTATTGGCCCAAATGGCGCGGGTAAGTCCACGTTGCTGGACTTGATATGCGGAAAAGTTATTCCAGCGAAGGGAAATATTATATACGAGGGAAAGGATATTACCCGGACACCTGAGTACAAACGGAGTCGCCTTGGAGTTGGGAGAAAGTTCCAAGTGCCTATGGTCTTTCCCGATCTTACAGTAGAAGAGAATCTCGCCGTCGCTGACAACTTAAGAGCACGGGTGTGGAGTGGGTTGGGAGGACTTTGGTATGGCGAAAACCCCGCTGAACGTGCTGAGGTCTTGAATACAGTGGGGCTGGAGAATCGTAGGGATGTGAAAGCCCGGCAGTTATCACATGGGGAAATTCAGTGGCTCGAAATGGCCATGCTTTTAGTGAGAGATAGCGGGTTGCTTTTGATGGATGAGCCGACAGCGGGAATGACAGCTGAAGAGACGGCCAAGACTGGCGAGATATTCTCTAGGCTTAAGGGCAAGCACACGCTGATAGTCGTGGAACATGATATGCAATTCGTCCGGCAGATTGCCGAGACCGTTACAGTCTTGCATCAGGGACAAATTCTAGCTGAAGGGGATATCGATAGCGTGCAGAATAGTAAGGAAGTCCAGCGAGTCTACCTAGGCAGCGTCGAGGCGGAAAATGCTAGCGTTGACTAAGGTATTTTCGTATTACGGAAGCAGCCCTGTTATTCAGGAGGTTTCGTTCGCGGTTAGGAAGGGAACGATCGCCGGCGTGTTAGGGCGAAACGGCGTCGGAAAGACAACATTATTGCGGACGATTATGGGCCTGACAGATAAGGTCGAAGGTAGTATTGAGTTTGATGGCGAAGAACTTACGAAGCGACCAACGTTCGCGAGGGCTCGGCGAGGTATCGGATATATTCCTCAGGGGCGCGAGATTATCGGCACGTTCACGGTAGTGGAAAACCTTAAGTTGGGGATATTCGGTCGCAGCGACGGTGAACGGTCTATACCAGCCTTCGTCTTTGAGATGTTCCCGGTACTGAAAGAGATGGGCGGCCGCAAAGGGGGTGATCTTTCGGGTGGGCAGCAGCAGCAACTGGCGATCGCGCGTGCGTTATGCCTTAATCCGCGCTTATTATTGCTTGATGAACCCACAGAGGGGATACAGCCCAATATAGTTGCTGAACTGGAGCAAACGATCGTTCGTCTCAACAAGGAATTAGATATAACAATACTGCTAGTTGAGCAAAACATTGGATTCATCAAACGTTCGTGCTCACAGGTATTGATTATGGATAAAGGTTCGCTAGCGTACGACGGCGGCGTCGACGAGTTGTCGGATTCGAAAATTCGGGAACATATGACGGTATAGGCGCCGACGAGTAGAGGGCCCGCAGGGGCTGGCGCCAACAGCGCATTTTGAAAACAGCACATTGACGGAGGTGTACGAAATGAGACATGGCGATATTTCAAGCAGTGACGATACGGTCGGGGTTGCGGTTGTTAACTATAAGATGCCCCGGTTGCACAAGAAATCGGAAGTACTAGACAACGCGCGCAAGATCGCGGACATGGTGGTTGGGATGAAGCAAGGTCTGCCTGGCATGGATCTAGTTATATTCCCAGAGTATAGTACGCACGGGATCATGTACGATCCGGAGGAAATGTTCCAGACGGCGTCGACGATACCGGGGGAGGAAACGGAAGTTTTCGCTGAAGCCTGTCGAACGGCGAAGACTTGGGGCGTCTTTTCGTTGACAGGCGAGAGACATGAGAACCACCCGCATAAAAATCCATATAATACGCTTGTCCTTATGAACGACCGAGGGGAAATAGTTCAGAAGTATCGCAAGATACTTCCATGGACTCCCATTGAGGGGTGGTACCCCGGCGATACTACTCACGTGAATGAGGGCCCAAAAGGTCTTAAGGTTAGCCTTATTATCTGTGATGACGGTAATTACCCTGAAATCTGGCGCGACTGTGCAATGAAGGGTGCAGAACTCATTGTAAGGCCCCAAGGGTATATGTATCCGGCGAAAGACCAGCAGGTCCTTATGGCTAAGACAATGGCGTGGGCAAATAACTGTTACGTAGCCGTTGCCAACGCTTCTGGCTTTGATGGGGTGTATTCCTATTTCGGGCATTCCGCGATTATTGGATTCGATGGGAGGACGCTTGGGGAATGCGGCGAAGAGGAGTATGGCATACAGTATGGCCAATTATCGGTGTCGGCCATTAGGGACGCAAGGCACAACGATCAGTCGCAAAACCATCTCTTTAAACTACTTCATCGAGGCTATACCGGCGTTTATCAGTCTGGCGACGGAGACAAAGGGGTAGCCGAATGTCCGTTTGAGTTTTATAAGACGTGGGTCATGGATGCTCAGAAGGCCCAAGAACAGGTGGAGCAGTTTACTCGGGAGACGATTGGCGTTGCAGAATGTCCGGTCGGGTCGCTTCCGTATAAGGGCAAGGAGCGTGAGGCCTCGCGGTAGACCGGAAGGCGGGTCGCGCGGTCTGTTTAGGCCGCGCGACCCTCAAGCGAGCGAATAGTGTGGAGCTGAGGAAGATTGATGCCATTTTTGAACGAAATGGTCCAGAGTTTCCAGGCGACCTCTGCTGAGACTGAGCGGACGTCGGATCGCCCGGAGACGGAGGGTGGACCGAGCCCAAGGGACCAGACCGAGAGCATCAAAGGGCGGTTTGCGTTCAGACCGGACGATGTTGCATCGCTTCTAAAGAGTCGGATACGGGGGCAGCCAGAAGCGGTTACCTCGGTGTTGGAAGGGCTCAGGGTCGTGAAGGCGGGATTGCATAAGCCCACGAAACCTTTATTTGTAGGACTGCTCGTAGGGCCTACTGGTGTCGGGAAAACCGAGATGGCTAGGGTGGTAGCCGAGGCGATCTGGGGTGATCGTAACAGGCTTTGCAGAGTGGATATGAATACGTTGTCGCAGGAGCACTACGCCGCTGCACTTACGGGTCCGCCTCCGGGATATGTTGGGAGCAAGGAGGGCAATACCATACTAGAGAAAGATAAAATAGAAGGAACGTTTTCGAAGCCAGGTGTTGTATTGTTCGATGAAGTGGAAAAGGCAAGTCAAGTCGTTCTCAGAGCGCTCCTTAACGTCTTCGACCACGGAACAATGGCTCTAGCGTCAGGAAAAGAGCGGTTTGACTTTACTAATAGCATTATCTTTATGACAAGCAACATCGGTGCTAGGAAGATAATCAAGTTCCACCGAGGAAGTAAATTCAGCACTAAGGTGCGATGGAGGTTGTTTAGCAGGCGAGATAAGGATAGCCCAATCCTCTCGGTGATAAAAAAGGATATCGAGTCCCAGCTAGATCCAGAGTTTATTAACAGAATTGATAAGATAATCGCCTTTAATTGGTTAGGAAGGCGAGCCATCGAAGAGATAGTGAGGTTAGAACTCGACGATCTTCGCGCGCGTGCGAGGGCTGCGGGAGCACAACTGCGGGTACAAGAGGAAGTGATAGCGTTGCTTTGCGATAAAGGGTTTGACGACGTATATGGCGCGCGTTCCGTGTATCGAGCGGTGCGGTGGCACGTCGAGGTGCCGTTGGCCAACGCGATGCTGGAGACGCCGCCTTGCGAGAACGTTCGGACCTACGACCTCAGCAGAGTCGGAGATTCTATCCGTGTCCAAGTTGCCGGATAGAGAGCGTGAGGCCGGTGCGGCTAACTGAGTCACTTAAAATCACCTGCGCTATTGGATGCCCTTTGCAGGCTGGTAGCGATCCTTGCATGGACCCCGAGTTGGCGCTCGGGGGGGCTGCACCAATGGTGAGTTTATGGCGAATGTAAAGACCCGAAAAGCACCATGGAAGGTAGGGGTCCTGTTTTCGCAATCGGGGCTGACAGCGATTGTCGAGCGAGTACAGCTAAATGGGGTAATGCTAGCGATCGAGGAATTGAATGAGCGGGGCGGGATTCTTGGTCGAGAGATAGTCCCAGTTTTGTACGATCCGGCATCGAAAGCTGGGCGCTACGAATTCCTCTCCGAACGGCTACTAGGCAGCGATGGTGTTAACGTTATTTTTGGATGTTACATGTCAAGCTCCCGTAAAGAGGTGTTGCCGGTAGTAGAAAGGCGAAATGGATTATTGTTCTACCCAACTCTCTACGAAGGCTTCGAGTATTCAGCAAATGTAATTTATGGAGGAGCCGTACCAAACCAAAATAGTGTACCACTCGCAAGCTTTATTTTTGGTAACTATGGCAACAGGCTATATCTGGTAGGTTCAGATTACATATACCCGCGGGAGTCCAACAGAGTAATGCGGCATATAGTGCGGCAGGCCCAAGGGGAGGTGGTCGGGGAGGAGTATTTACCTTTGGACGCCAGTAAAAAAATGATGGAGAAAATAGTCAGTGATATCAAATCCCGACGTCCGGACGCCATATTCTCCACAGTCGTCGGAGACGGAACAGTGAAGTTATATCAAGCTTATAAGGATGCGGGGCTGGATCCGCGCTCAATGCCTATAGCGAGCCTGACGACGAGTGAAGCGGAAGTAATGTCTATGGGGCCGGAGGTGGCGGAAGGACATATAACAGCCGCTCCTTATTTCAACACCCTCGAGACGCCTGCTAGTACGGCTTTCGTAGGTAGGTACCAACGCAAGTTCGGTGGCGAAGGACGTGAAGTAACAGGGTGCTGTGAGGCGGCGTACTTCCAGACTCATATGTTTGCGCAGGCATTAAAGAGGGCGGGTACGCAAGATACCGAGACTTTACGTAAGGCGCTTCTCGGCGCGGAATTTGACGCGCCACAGGGCACGGTGCGAATCGATCCAGACAATAGTCACACTTATTTGCATACGCGTATTGCGAAAGTCGATCGAGAAGGTCGCTTCGTGATTGAGCGAGAGGTAGCTAATGCCATCAAGCCGGATCCGTATTTGGTATATCCGGCGCTGAACGACTGGAGGCTCGGGCTCCGACGTGCGACGTTGGAGGATAGCCAGCATACCGCGTTTAACGAATAGTGCAAAAAGGTCATATATTAAAGTCGCTCCGCTCGTTAAGAGCGATGGTTATACACCCCCCGGATAACCAAGGACAGGAATTGCTAGCTCAGTTAGTACGGATTGGATGTAAGACGGAAACGTTGTGGCCCGCGCCGAAACAGTTCTTTGACGATGTTGATTTGGTGTTCTTAGAGGTTAGCGAAACGGTACTCAGGATGGCGCCTTCGTCACTAGCTGATTCAGGAATGGACCGACCGACGTTAGTAGCGCTGACGGGTTACGAAAATCCTTCCGTTTTACAGGGATTGCTTGACTTGCAGCCTGATTCGGTTATCACAAAGCCGTTACGGCCGTATGGTGTGCTTACTAGCGTCGTGATGGCCCGCCGAATATGGCTTGAGCGAAAGCGGTTACAGGCTAGGGTCGCGAAACTCAATGTGAAGATTCAGAATCAGCAAACGCTAAATCGGGCGAAGGTTGTCTTGATGAAGTTGTACAATATTTCCGAAGAGGAGGCGTATCGCCGAATCCGGCAGCAAGCGATGTCAAAGCGGGCAACTACAGTTGATATCGCTAGGTCGATCATTCACGCGGCGGATATACTCGGGGATGCGAGGTCGAAGAACGGAGGTCAATAGAGCTTCGCCGTTGGCAGGACGGTGTAATTGGAGGAGGTAAGGAGGTAAGGAGGTAAGGAGGTTCGCTGTGGCACGCGAGGCAGGGAAGTGCTAATGTTCAGTAGGCTAAGTATTTAACTAGCTGGGTCGCCTGGAACACTCGGGGAATTCGGTGGCCGGGGAGTTGGTATAAGGGATTCGTTACAAGGCAGGGAAGGGGTTAGGAAGAAACACGCGACGCCGTGGCGCGCCGCGGCATTGGTGCGTTTTGGAGAGGAGACGAGGAATGAAAGAGGAAGCTAAGTCGGTAACCGGCATTGAGTCGGTGGAAGATACCGTCGACGAAGTGTTCGGGGCCGAATACGAACATAAACCGGTTCCGTATGAGGCGCGTCGCAGTACGTTTTCTGTGACGACCGTATGGATCGGCTTTCCGATGATAATTACTGGGGCGATGACTGGTTCCATTTTAGTGGCTGGTATGGGCTTCGCGCGGGCGGTCGTCGCAATGGTTGTCGGGAACTTGCTTATGTTCGGGTACGTGGGGGCCCTTGGGCTACTGGGAACTAAACGAGGAATGAACTATCCGCTATTGGCGAGCATCGTTTTCGGGCGAAAAGGATACGTATTTTCGTCAGCACTTCTGTCGACACTGCTACTTGGGTGGTACGCGGTACAGACCGGGATTACGGGAAACCTAGTGGCGTCCGCATATCATCTGAATTACGTTCTAATGACGGCGGTCGCAGGGATCCTGTACATAGGGGTAACTCTGGTCGGCGTTCGGGGTTTGCACTGGATCGGGATTGTTTCTGTGCCGCTCTTTGTGATCTTGGGCGTGTGGGTCGCTGCGGATGCCGCGGTTCATGCCGGTTGGGGGCATGTAGTAGCCTATAATGGTGCAACCGGCGTTTCAAGTATGTCAATGGGGGTTGGTTTGACTGTAGTGCTAACGTTGTTTGTAGACGCAGGTACTGTGGCTGCTGATTTTAACAGATGGGCTAAAGACACCCGAAGCTCGCTCCTGGCCACGTTTAGCGCATTTCCGTTTGCAAATCTGGTAGCTATGCTGGTCGGAGGCGTTATGACGGCGGCGCTCGCGAAGAGCAACCCGCAGCCATTCGCTACGGACAACATGTTTGGTTATATGAATGACGTAGGAAGCGTATGGCTAAGTATATTGGCGTTTATCTTCTTATATTGTAATCTTGGATCCGTTTGTTCCCATTGCCTTTACAATTCCGCTATTGGATGGGCCCGAATTTTTGGAAGCCATATGCGGCTCCTGGCACTTCTATTAGGTGGACTAGGCATACTAATTGCGGCGGGTAACGTATGGGCCTATTTTATTCAGTGGCTTTCACTGCTTGGCGTCCTAGTGCCCCCGATCGGCGCGATAATTTTAGTAGATCAGTATATCGGACGCAGAAACTCCGAAATAGACGCAGACTGGCGGCCCACGGCGTTTGTGGCATGGGCCGCGGGCTCAGCGGTCGCACTGTTTGTGAACTTCAGGGCACCCGATTGGTCAACCGCGCTCTCCGCGTTTGTTGTTGCAATCCTGGTTTACGGTGCACTGTCTCTCGTCTTCGCGGAAAATATAGAGACGGCGTGAAAGTGGCTGGGGCGGAGGCATTGACGAGATTGCTGTATATTTTTTAATACATGCGTTAGGAGAGATACGCAATGATTGACGATTATATGGTTTATGAAATGGGTAACGTTAAATTGCAAAGCGGGATGACGTTGCCAAATGCAAAGCTTGCCTACAAGACATTCGGGACACTCGATAAAGACAAAAGCAACGCCATTCTTTATCCAACATGGTATTCTGGCCAACATTACGACAACGAATGGTTAATCGGGGAAGGAATGGCATTGGATCCCGCCCGCTATTTCATTATAATTCCAAACATGTTCGGCAATGGGCTATCGTCGTCGCCTAGCAATATGCCGAAACCGTTTAACGGACCACGATTTCCTCATGTGACGATGCACGACAATGTAAGAGCGCAACATGAATTAGTCACAAAGGTCTTCGGCATATCTAGGTTGAAAATGGTTCTAGGATGGTCCATGGGGGCAGGTCAGACATTTCATTGGGGGGCCATGTATCCAGACGCGATGGATCTTTTGCTGCCATTTTGCGGATCGGCTAAATGCTCGAGGCATAATTATGTCTTTCTAGAGGGAGTCAAGGCAGCCTTAACGGCGGACTCAGCATGGAACGAGGGATGGTACGAGACGCCCCCCAACAAGGGGTTAAGGGCCGCGGCGCGAGTATATGCAGGATGGGGATTTTCGCAGTCATTTTACCGGGAAAAGTTGGATGTAGAGAACCTGGGCTATCTTTCCCTAGAAGACTTCTTGGTTGGGTTCTGGGAAGGATTCTTTTTGCCGAAAGACGCGAATAACTTGTTAGCTATGTTGTGGACGTGGCAGCACGCCGATATAAGTGCTAACGAGCTGTACAACGGGAACTTCGAGCATGCTCTTGCGGCGATAAAGGCGAGGACGTTCGTGATGCCGGGACAGACGGACCTCTATTTCCCGCCGGAGGACAGTGAGTATGAAGTTGGGAACATGCCGAATGCGGACTTAATCCCGATACCGTCGATCTGGGGACATTTTGCAGGGGGGCCGGGCACAAATCCGGAGGATGTCGAGTTTATAGATGGTAAGGTTAGAGAATTGTTAGCTAAATAGGCCGTTATATAGGGGGCTACGGTAGGACGTAAGTACGTTCGCGCGCTTCGAGGTTGTGGAGATTAAGATATGGCACAGTCAGAGATGTGGAAGATGGAAGCTTCGCAGGTAGCGAGGGCGGTGAAGGCGAAAGAGCTGTCCCCCGTTGAGGTACTGGAGGCGTTTATAGGCCGTGTTGAACAGGTTGACTTGGAGCTCAACGCGTTTTGCACACGGAGTTTCGACTATGCGAGAACTAGGGCGAAGGAAATAGAAAAAGCGGTGATGCGGGGTGAGCCGACAGGCCCTCTTGCTGGGGTTCCGGTTGCCGTGAAGGATTTAATCTGTACCAAGGGTATCCGTACCGTGTCAGGTTCAGTGGCCTATAAAGAGTTTGTTCCAGAAGAAGATGATGTGGTTGTTGAGAGACTGAAAGATGCAGATAGCCTGATTATGGGTAAGACCAATGTCCCGGAGTTTGGCTATAGCGGAGTAGGACATAACCCGGTGTTCCCGACAACGCGGAATCCATGGAATTTAGAGATGACGCCGGGCGGTTCTAGTGCGGGTTCTGGTGCTGCGGTGGCTTCGGGTATGTGCCCGATTGCCCTGGGTAGTGATGGAGGAGGGTCGGTCCGGATACCGGCGGCCCATTGTGGGCTTTTTGGGCTGAAGGCGTCGATGGGACGAGTGCCCCTGTACCCAGGTACAAAGGACGAGCGTTATCCGGGTGTTTCGAGTTGGGAGAGTCTTGAGCATATCGGCCCGCTCAGCCGTACAGTCGAGGACGGAGCGCTAGTAATGTCTGTGATGGCCGGCCCTGATCCAAGGGATCGCCTCAGTATTCCTGATTTGTCGGAGGGTTGGCTATCAGGCCTATCTAAGGACATTAAGGGTAAGAAAATTGCTTATAGTAGTGATTTAGGATACGCACCGGTTGATCCTCGGGTAAGGGATGTGGTTGGCAAAGCTGTGAAAGTCTTCGAGCGGGAGCTCGGATGCCACGTAGAGGAAGCGAGTCCTCAATGGCCGGATCCGTATGAAGCCTTTTGGGGTCTCGTTGCGGGGGAGTCGGATCTTCGTGGCCTGCGCGCAATGGTGGATAAATATGCCAATAGGATGACTCCACACTTGGTAGAGTTCATTCGTCGAGACTGGAAGGCGGAGGATTTAACCGATGCGGTTATGATGCGGAAAGCGGTAAATAACAGGATGTGGCGCTTCATGGCAGACTACGATTTATTGGTGACACCTACCTTGGCAGTGCCTCCTTTTGCGGTAAATACGCAAGGGCCGGAAAAGATTGACGGGAAAATTGTTCCTCCTTTTTATTGGCTCGCGTTTACGTTCCCTTTTAACATGACTGGACAGCCGGCAGCGTCGGTTCCCGCTGGTTGGACTGAAGATGGCCTGCCTGTTGGCCTGCAAATAATCGGGCGACATTTGGACGACCGTTCCGTTCTGCAGGCCTCGGCTGCCTTTGAGAAGGCTGCTCCGTGGAAGGAAAAATGGCCGAGGATTTAGCATGGCGAGAATGTATAGGCGCTGCTACGGCGCATGGCTAGAGGTTCAGGATCTAGTTCCGTGCGGGAAGCGTGTAGTTCGCGGCATTTCTCGGGCAAGGACAAAGTTAACGTGAGGAAGGAATTACGCTGGCATTATGAGGGGTGGCTAGTTTTAGGGAAAAAAGAACCGCACAAATGGACAAAGGCTGAAGTTGCGCACAACTCGTCGCGTCATGATGCCGACACAATAGGTCAGACCAATATCTATGGTAGGGGTAATATAGGGTATCCTTTAGTATGACCACTTCACTGGGGGTATCAACTATAAGATCGTTCGCGACAAAGTGGTTAGGAGAAGTTGACATTGGCATAGAACGTTCTCGGGGATGCTCTCGTGTTATTAGGCGGCAGCATCGAGGACCACTGTGTGTACAGCGTGCGTTTTATCCTGAAGGTGATGGCACTGCACATCTCTATCTAGTGCACCCGCCTGGTGGTTTGGTGCAAGGTGACCGGCTAAACGTACGATTACACGCGGGTGAGGGTGCAAGTGCAGTTGTGACGACGCCGGCTGCAGCTAAGCTCTATCGGGCGCCGACGGGTGCCACGTGGCAGGACGTTCGACTCAGTGTTGAGCAGGGCGCGAGCTTAGAATGGCTGCCGCTCGAAACGATCGTTTTCAGCGGCGCGCGCGCGCAGACTAGACTGTGTGCCGATATCAGTGCGCATGGGCGCCTTGTCGCGTGGGATGTGGTTTGTTTCGGGCGTCCGGCGTCGGATGAGCCCTTCGACGAAGGTGTGTTCGACAGCGTGATCGAACTGGTGGTGGACGGAGAACTGCGCTGGATCGAGCGCACGCGGATCCCAGGCTACGGGGACGATCGCTTGGGTCAAGCGCGCTGGGGGTTGGGCGGACACTGTGTGATGGGCACCTTAATGGCTGTTGGGCCGGTTGGTATATCAGGCGACACCATGCAGATGGTGCGCGACTACTTTGAGGCACCAGGCTGCGGCGGGGTCACTGATGTTGACGGCGCGCTGGTCGTCCGGGTGTTGGGCGATAGTGCCTGGCGGGTGCGCGACAAGCTGTGCACGGTGTGGGAAGTGTTGCGCCCTTGGCTGCTGGGCAAATTGCCGGTGTGGCCGCGTATTTGGGCCACGTGAGCGATTTGGCGCGGTGAAGCGGCCGCGCTAGCGAGGATTGAACATGGAACTGACACCGCGGGAAAAAGACAAGCTGCTCATTTTTACTGCGGGCCTGCTTGCCGAACGGCGGAAGGCTCGAGGCCTAAAGCTCAACTATCCGGAAGCGGTAGCGTACATATCGGCGTTCATTCTGGAAGGTGCGCGCGACGGTAGAAGTGTTGCCGAGATGATGGATCATGGACGCACGTTGTTATCGCGCGATGACGTCATGGAAGGCGTGCCTGAAATGCTGCACCAGGTCCAGGTGGAGGCGACGTTCGCCGATGGCACTAAACTGGTGACCGTGCACGATCCCATTACATGAGCGCCCGGCAATGCTGCTGGTTGGCGATTACTGAAGGAGATAACCGGTGATCCCCGGTGAAATCGAAACGCTGGATTCCCCCATCGAGATCAACGCGGGGCGCGAGCGGCGCGAAATCGAAGTGGCCAACACCGGAGATCGGCCGGTGCAGGTCGGCTCGCATTACCATTTTGCCGAGGTTAACCCGGCGCTGCGCTTTGAACGCGCGCAGGCGCGCGGTTTCCGGCTGGATGTGGCTGCCGGCACTGCAGTGCGCTTTGAGCCCGGGCAGACCCGTCGCGTGCGCCTGGTCGCCTACGCCGGAGCCCGCCGCATCTACGGATTTCGCGGCGAGGTGATGGGCGCCCTCAATCAGGGAGCTAAGCCATGACGCAAATAGAGCGCCGTGCCTATGCCGAGATGTTTGGCCCGACCACCGGTGATCGCGTGCGCCTGGGCGACACCGCGCTGTGGCTGCAGGTCGAGGAGGACCGCACGCGCTACGGCGACGAGGTCAAGTTCGGCGGCGGCAAGGTCATCCGCGACGGCATGGGCCAGAGCCAACTGGCCAGCGCACACACCGCCGACACCGTGATCACCAACGCGCTGATCCTCGATTACTGGGGCGTGGTCAAGGCGGACGTGGGCCTGAAGGACGGGCGTATCTGGGGTATCGGCAAGGCCGGCAACCCGGATACTCAGGACGGCGTGGACATTGTCATCGGCCCCGGCAGCGAAGTGATTGCGGGCGAAGGGCTGATCCTCACCGCCGGCGGCATCGACGCCCACATCCACTTCGTCTGCCCGCAGCAGATCGAGGAGGCGCTCATGTCGGGCGTGACCACCATGCTGGGCGGTGGTACCGGGCCGGCCACCGGCACCAACGCCACCACGTGTACCCCGGGCCCGTGGCACATCCACCGCATGCTGGAAGCGGCCGAGGCTTTCCCCATGAACCTGGGCTTTCTCGGCAAGGGCAACGCCAGCCTGCCGGACGCGCCGGTCGAGCAGGTGGAGGCCGGGGCCATCGGGCTCAAGCTGCACGAGGACTGGGGCACTACGCCGGCGGCCATCGACAACTGCCTCACCGTGGCCGAGCAATACGATGTACAGGTGGCCATTCACACCGACACGCTCAACGAGTCAGGGTTCGTGGAGGACACGCTGGCGGCGTTCAAGGGCCGCACCATCCACACCTACCACACCGAAGGCGCCGGCGGTGGCCACGCCCCCGATATCATTAAAGCCTGCGGCGAGGCCAACGTGCTGCCTTCCAGTACCAATCCTACCCGACCCTACACGGTGAATACCGTAGACGAGCACCTGGATATGCTCATGGTGTGCCATCACCTGGACCCGGGTATTCCGGAGGATGTGGCCTTCGCTGACTCGCGCATCCGCCGTGAGACCATCGCCGCTGAGGATATCCTCCACGATATGGGCGCGTTCAGCATGATTGCCTCCGACTCGCAGGCCATGGGACGTGTCGGCGAGGTCATCACGCGCACTTGGCAGACGGCGCATAAGATGCGTGTGCAGCGGGGCACCCTGTCCGAGGATACCCAGCGCTACGATAATTTCCGCGCGCGCCGCTATGTGGCCAAATACACCATCAACCCGGCTATCACCCACGGCATTGCCCACGAGGTAGGTTCGGTTGAAGTGGGCAAGTTGGCCGATCTGGTGCTGTGGAAGCCAGCCTTTTTCGGTATCAAGCCGGCGATGATCCTTAAGGGCGGCGCCATCGCCGCCGCGCCCATGGGCGATCCCAACGCCTCCATCCCCACGCCCCAGCCGGTCCATTATCGCTACATGTTCGGAGCCTTCGGCGGCGCCGTAGCCGCCACATCGATCACCTTCGCCTCGCGTGCCGCGGTGGAGGCGGGCGTGGCCGAGAGCCTGGGTCTTGCCAAGCGGCTGGTTGCGGTACGGGGCACGCGCGGCCTGGGCAAGGCCGACATGCGCCTGAACGATTGGCTGCCGCGAATGGAGGTAGACCCGCAAACCTACGAGGTGCGCGCGGACGGGCAGTTGCTCACCTGCGAAGCGGCTGCGCAGCTCCCGTTGGCGCAGCGCTATTGCCTCTTCTGAGAGGATGATCCGCCTGACGCACAAGCTTGAGGGAGGAGAGGCGGGCGGAGACTACGCTACGCTCACGTTGCCCTTCGACCGGCGCACCAAAAGCCGCCAGCGCGTGGCTCTGGACAACGGTGAGGAGGCCGCTTTGCTGTTGCAGCGCGGTACCGTTTTGCAGGCGGGGGACCGCCTGGCGGATGAGGTTCAGGGTCGTACCGTGCGCGTGCGCGCCGCTGAGGAGGCGCTCTCGCTGGTGGTCTGCGAGGACCGGCTGCTGCTCAACCGTGTGTGCTATCACCTGGGCAACCGCCATGTGCCGTTGCAAATCGGGCCGGACCGCGTGAGCTATTGCCACGACCATGTCCTAGACGACATGGTACGCGGTCTGGGCGGTGCGCCGGTGGCGGTGTGCGCGCCGTTTCAGCCCGAGCCGGGTGCTTACGGATATGGCGGCCATGAGCATTCCTAATTTCCACCATGATTGACACCGCGCGCGGCGTCCAGTTGCAGCGCTTGCTCCAGCTTGCCAGTCCCACTCTGCCGGTGGGCACCTTCGCTTACTCGGAAGGCTTGGAAACGGCGGTAGCTTTGGGATGGATCTGCGGCATGGAGGATGTCCGCGACTGGCTCGACGGCAAGCTCGTGCACGGCTTCGGCCGCCTGGATTTGCCCGTGATGTATCGGCTGTATGAGGCTTGGCGACGTCAACAGGCCGTGGAAGCACTGCGCTGGAGCCGGTATCTGATGGCTTCACGAGAGACCTCGGAACGCCGCGATCAGGAGCGCCATCTGGGCACGGCGCTGGCGGCGTTGCTGAGCAACCTGGGCATTACGGCCGCAGACGACTGGCGCAACGGCCGCGCACACGCCCGTATCGCCACGTTCGCGGCCCTTTTTTCTCTGGCGGCGGTGCATTGGGCGATTGCACCCGACGACGCTGCGACGGCCTTGACCTGGTCATGGCTTGAGAATCAAGTGATGGTGGCGGTTAAGCTGGTGCCCTTGGGGCAGACACAGGGACAACGATTGCTGATGGACATCGCTGAGCGAGTACCGGCGACGCTGGCAGGTGCCCGTAATCTGCGTGACGACGGCCTCGCAGGCGCCCTACCTGGTGCCACGCTAATGAGCACGGGGCACGAAACCCTCTATTCGCGACTGTTCCGGTCGTAAATGAAATGATCTCTGAAAGACAGGTTGAACAATGACGGATAACGCACCTCTTCGGGTCGGTATCGGCGGGCCTGTCGGCTCGGGCAAGACCGCATTAGTGGACAGTCTGTGCAAGCATATGCGCAGCCGCTACTCCATCGCCGTGGTAACCAACGACATTTACACTCGCGAAGACGCCGATTTCCTCATTCGCAGTGCCGCGTTGCCGGCCGAGCGCATCCGCGCTGTGGAAACAGGCGGTTGCCCACACACGGCGATCCGCGAGGACGCTTCGGTCAACTTAGCGGCCGTGGACGCGTTGCAAGCCGATTGGCCGGATTTGGATATCGTCTTTATCGAGAGCGGCGGCGACAACTTGGCGGCTACCTTCAGCCCCGAACTCTCCGACTTAACTCTGTACGTGATCGATGTCTGCGCCGGAGATAAGATTCCGCGCAAGGGTGGGCCGGGCATCACGCGCTCCGACCTGCTCATCATCAACAAAATCGACCTGGCGCCCCATGTTGGTGCTTCATTGGAAGTCATGGACCGGGACGCGCGGCGCATGCGCGGTGAGCGCCCCTTTGTTTTCGCCAACCTCAAGGCTGGCCAAGGCTTGGATGAGATTGCGCGCTTCATTGAGCGCGAAGGGGTGCTGTATGGCGGCGCAGTTCCCACCTGAGTCTGTGTGCAATCTATTTGGGCGAAAGGACCTAGTAGTAAGTTTCATTAATACATTTACGTATAATTTTTGCTGTGCCATGCTGTGGTTCCAGGCTTGTTGGGCTTGTTGGGCTTGGAGGGTCGGTGATGGCACGCACCAGTTCGCGGGCAGCGTTGAAGTTAAGCGAAGCGGACCGAGCGCATCTGCAGCGCTTGGCGGGCGCACGCAGCGCGCCGCGCCGCGAGGTCGAGCGTGCGCAGATTCTGCTGCGCTACGCCGAAGGCATGAGCGTGACCGATATCCATCGTACGCTGCAGGTGAGCCGCCCCACTATCTACAAATGTATTGATAAGGCGCTGGCGGCGGGCGCGCAGGCGGGACTGAAGGATCGCTACCACCGCCCGCGCGAGCCGGTGATCGGCGAGGCGGACAAGGCCTGGGTGATCAACCTGGCTTGCCGCAAGCCTACGGCGCTGGGGCTGGCCGCGGAGCTGTGGAGCCTGAGCGCGCTCGCACGCTATACGCGCGAGCATGCGCCGGCGGCCGGCTTGCCGGCGCTGGCACAGGCCGGCAAGGCCACGATCTGGCGCATTCTCAACCAAGCCGAGATCAAGCCCCACCGCGTACGCTACTACTTGGACAAGCGCGATCCGGACTTCGAGACGAAGATGCGCGAAGTGCTCATGGTCTACCAGCAGGTCGCCTGGCAGCACGCCGGGGCGGGCGAGGCGCCACCGGCCTCGTTGGTCACGGTCAGTGTCGATGAGAAGCCCGGCGTGCAGGCCATCGCCAACACCGCGCCCGACCGCCCACCTCAAGCCGGGCGTCATCCCAACTGGGCTCGCGATCATGAGTATGTGCGCCACGCCACCTTATCGATTCTGGCGGCGCTGGACCTGCACGATGGCCACATCATCGCCCAAGTGCACGAACGCCACCGCTCGCGCGAGTTCATCGAACTGCTCAAGGCGCTCGATGCCCACTATCCCCCGGCGTGCACCATCCGTATCGTGCTCGACAACCATTCGGCGCATATCTCCAAGGAGACGCAGGCGTATCTGGCCACGCGGCCCAATCGGTTTGTCTATGTGCATACGCCCAAGCATGGTTCCTGGCTCAATCTGGTGGAGACCGCGTTCTCGAAGATGGCGCGCACCTTCCTGCGCCACATCCGCGTCGGCTCCAAAGAGGAACTCAAGCGGCGCATCCTCCAGGGCATCGACGAGATGAACGCCTCGCCGGTGATCATGCGCTGGAGAAAGCATGACCTCGAGCTGGCTTAATGGTAAACGCATTAGTGAATCGATCTACTAGCGTGAGCGGACTGCTCAGTGTCAGCGGGTTCACCTGTGACTACGGCAGCGCCACCGTCCTGCGGGACCTGGGCCTGACGGTGCTGCTTGTGGAGCAGAAGATCGGCTTCGCACGCGAAATCGGGCACCATTATTACGTGCTCGACCGCGGAACAGTGGCGGCGAGCGGGCGCATGGCGGAGTTGGACGATGCTGTGATCCGGCGCCATCTTGAGGTCGCCTGATCCGTGCGCATGCGGTGGCGGAAACAGTCTGGGGCAGGGCTGGTGTTCCGCAGGCGCTTGGGTTGGTTGTTGGCCGTGCTCGCCGTGACGCATGTGGTGGCGCTGGCCATGTTCGCCGTGGCCTGTGCCGCCGGCGCCCCGCCGCTCGGCCTCGGCGCGCTCGCCTATTTCTTCGGTCTGCGGCATGCGTTCGATGTGGATCACATCGCCGCTATCGACAACGTGACCCGCAAGCTTCGCAACAACGGCCAACGCCCCGTCTTTACCGGGTTCATGTTCTCGCTGGGCCATTCCACCGTGGTGGTCGCATTGTCTCTGGCGCTCGTGGTGACGCTGCGCCATACGCGCGCCACTATTGGCGCGCTCAATGCCTGGGGCGGGCTGGCCGGCACGGTTGTCTCGGCCGCCTTTCTAACCCTTATCGGCGTCGTCAACGCGCTGGTGCTAGTGCAATTGATGCGCACCCGTCGCCGCCTGAACCGCGGACATGCTGGGCCGGCTGTGGGCGCGGACGTTGATGCGCTGCTTGACCGCCGCGGCTTGATCGCACGCGGCCTGCGCTGCTTCTATCGCCGGCTGGACGCGAGCTGGAAAATGTATCCGCTGGGCGTGCTCTTCGGCTTGGGTTTCGACACCGCGACCGAGATCGCGGTGCTCGGCCTTTCCGCGGTGGCGGCGCAAAATGCCCGGGTACCGCTCTGGGTGGTGATGGTCTTCCCGTTGCTGTTTACCGCGGCCATGACGCTCACGGATTCCCTCGACGGCTTGCTCATGCTTCGCGCCTACGACTGGGCGATGGGCGATCGGGCTCGGAAGCTGTCTTTTAATTTGGTGGTGACCGGCCTGTCGGTGTTCACCGCGCTGGCCATCGGTGCACTGGAATGGGGACAGGTGGTCGGCCGTTTGCTGGATCTTCATGGGCCGCTGTGGACGCTGCCGACTTGGGGGAATTTCGGGTCGCTGGGTCTGGGGGCCACGCTGCTTATGCTGGCCGCGTGGGGGCTGGCGTTGATCATCTATCATCGCCGGCGCGGGCCGGCGCCTTGAGACCGAAGCCCAGGCCCGGCGCGACGCGTCGTCAGCGGGCCTGGGCGAGGCCGTTATTCCTTGGCGGCCGCCAGCGCCTGGTCGATGTCTGCGACGATGTCGTCCACGTGCTCCAGGCCGATGGACAGGCGCACCATGTCGTCGCTTACGCGTGCGGTCTTGAGCTCTTCCGGCGATAGCTGGCGGTGCGTGGTGGTGGCCGGGTGGCAGGCGAGCGACTTGGCGTCGCCGATGTTGACCAGCCGCGTGATCAACTGCAGTGCGTCGATGAACCTGGCGCCGGCTTCGTGCCCGCCTTCGATGCCGAAGCTGAGGATGCCCGAGGCGCGTCCGCCGCAATAGGCCTGCGCCAGGTCCTTGTCCGGGTGGCCGTCCAGCGCCGCGTAATTTACCCAGTTGACCTGCGGATGCCCCTGCAGGTGCTTGGCAACGGCCAGCGCGTTGTCGCAGATGCGGTCCATGCGCACGGCGAGCGTCTCCATTCCCTGTAGGATGCAGAACGCATTGAAGGGTGACAGCGCGGAGCCGGTGTTGCGCAGCGGCACCACGCGGGCGCGGCCGATGAACGCGGCGGCGCCCAGGTCGCGCGTGTAGACCACGCCGTGGTAAGAGGGGTCGGGCTCGTTGAGCGAGGGGAAACGCGCGGCGTGCGCGGCCCAGTCGAAGCGTCCGGAATCCACGATGGCGCCGGCAATGGTGGTCCCGTGCCCGCCCAGATATTTGGTCAGGGCGTGGACGACGATGTCGGCGCCGTGCTCGAAGGGCCGGCAGAGGTACGGCGTGGCCACCGTGTTGTCCACGATCAGCGGCACGCCGTGGGCGTGGGCCATGTCGGCCAGCGCCGTGAGGTCGGCCAGATTGCCGGCCGGATTGCCGATCGATTCGCAGTACACGGCCTTGGTGCGCGAGTCGATGAGCCGCTCCAGCGCGTCGACATCGCGCGGCTCGGCGAAACGGACCTTGATACCGAGTTGCGGCAGGGTGTGGGCGAACAGGTTGTAGGTGCCGCCATAGAGGGTGCTGGTGGAGACGATGTTGTCGCCGCTGCCGGCAATGGTCAGCACTGCGTAGTGGATGGCCGCCATGCCGGAGGCGACCGCCAGCGCGCCGACCCCGTCTTCCATGGCGGCGATGCGCTTCTCCAGCACGTCGTTGGTGGGATTCATGATGCGGGTGTAGATGTTGCCCTGCACCTTGAGGTCGAACAGGTCGGCGCCGTGCTGGGTGTCGTCGAAGGCGTAGGAGGTCGTCTGATAAATGGGTACCGCCACCGACTTGGTGGTCGGCTCGGGCGTGTAGCCGGCGTGGATGGACAGCGTCTCGATCTTCATGGGGGCTCCCCGGGGTGTGGGTGGTGCGCCTGGTCAGGAAGCGTAATTCTTTCAGGTTGCTTAGGTTATAAACAACCTAACGGGATGTCATAAGCGCGTAATCGCGTTATCCTTACGGGCTTTTCTACGCACTACCCGGGTGACCGTAGCCGGCCATGGCCAGAACCGACACCGAGGCGGCGCGGCGCCGCACCTTCGCCATTATCTCCCATCCCGACGCGGGCAAGACCACGCTCACCGAGAAGCTGCTCCTGTTCGGGGGCGCGATCCAGCTCGCGGGCACGGTGAAGGGGCGCAAGGCC
>Ga0102962_1000012_pt1 | contig 119249 bp, 114 predicted proteins | sample SalPonF2_C_D2_MG_FD_84519 | JGI IMG/M metagenome (GOLD analysis project Ga0102962, IMG submission 84519) | Salt pond soil microbial communities from South San Francisco under conditions of wetland restoration - Salt Pond MetaG SF2_C_D2_MG ...
GACAGCCGTCCCGAGGGGCTGAGCGCGCAGGAGGCTGCGCGGCGCCTGGAGCAGTACGGGCGCAACACCCTGCGCCAGGAGGAGGTCGGGCTGCTGCGGCGCCTGGCGGGCTATTTCTGGGGCCCGATCCCGTGGATGATCGAGGTGGCTGCCCTGCTGTCGCTGATCGTGCGCCACTGGGCGGACTTCATCATCATCATGGTGCTGCTCAGCTTCAACGCCCTGGTGGGCTTCTGGCAGGAGTACCAGGCGGGCAACGCGGTCGAGGCGCTCAAGGCCAAGCTGGCGCCGCAGAGCCGGGTCCGGCGCGAGGGCAAGTGGCAGGTGATCGACGCCACCGAGCTGGTGCCGGGGGACGTGGTGCGCCTGCGCCTGGGGGACATCGTGCCGGCGGACATCACCCTGGTCGAGGGCGAGTACCTGAGCATCGACGAGTCCGCCCTGACGGGCGAGTCGCTGCCGGTGAGCAGGAAACCCGGGGAGACGGCGTACTCGGGCTCGGTGGTCAAGCAGGGTGAGATGGTGGGGGTGGTCCGCACCACCGGCGAGCAGACCTACTTCGGCAAGACCGCGCAGCTGGTGGCCGAGGCCCGCACCACCTCGCACTTCCAGCGCGCCGTGCTGCACATCGGCGACTACCTGATCTACCTCAGCCTGGTGCTGGCCGGGGTGCTCGTGGCCGTCCAGCTCTACCGCGGAGCGAACCTCCTGGATCTGGCGCAGTTCGTCCTGATCCTGACCGTGGCGGCGATCCCGGTGGCGATGCCGGCGGTGCTGTCGGTGACCATGGCGATCGGCGCGCTGGTCCTGTCGCGCATGAAGGCGATTGTGGCGCGGCTGGAGTCCATCGAGGAGATGGCGGGGATCGACATCCTGTGCTCGGACAAGACCGGCACCCTGACCAGGAACCAGCTGCGCCTGGGGCAGGTGGTCAACCTCGGGGCGCAGGACGAGGCCGACCTGATCCTGGCGGCGGCGCTCGCCTGCCGGGAGGAGGACAACGATCCCATCGACCTGGCGGTGCTGGCGGGCCTGTCCGAGCGCAGCGTCCTGCAGGGCTGGGCGCAGACGGACTTCATCCCCTTCGACCCGGTGGCCAAGCGCACCGAGGCGAGCGTGCGCGGCCCGGGCGGGGAGAGTCTGAAGGTCTCCAAGGGCGCGCCGCAGGTGATCCTGGACCTGGCCGGGCCGTCCCCGGAGCTGCGCGAGCGGGCCGAGCAGGCGGTCAACGAGCTGGCCGGCAAGGGCTACCGCACGCTCGGCGTGGCACGTGCCGATGCCTCGGGCCAGTGGCGCTTTTTGGGCATCCTGCCGCTGTACGACCCGCCGCGGGACGACTCGGCCGAGACCATCCGGCAGGCAATCGCGCACGGGGTGAAGGTCACGATGATCACCGGCGACAACCTCGCCATCGCCCGCGAGATCTCCGGCGAGCTCGGCCTGGGACAGGACATCCGCCTGGCCGGCGAGGTGCTCAAGGGGGAGACCCCGACGACCGACGAGGGCGAGCGGGTCGAGGCCATCGACGGCTTCGCCCAGGTCTATCCCGAGCACAAGTTCCGGATCGTCAAGGCGCTCCAGCATCGGGGCCACATCGTGGGCATGACCGGCGACGGGGTGAACGACGCCCCGGCGCTCAAGCAGGCCGACGTGGGCATCGCCGTCAGCGGCGCCACCGACGCCGCGCGCGCCGCCGCGGACCTGGTGCTGACCGCGCCCGGGCTGTCGGTGATCGTGCGCGCGATCGAGGAGGCCCGGCGGATCTTCGAGCGCATGGACTCGTACGCCATCTACCGCATCACCGAGACCATCCGGATCATGGTGTTCATGGTGCTGGCGATGCTGGTGTACGACTTCTATCCGATCACCGCGATCATGATCATCCTGCTGGCGCTGCTCAATGACCTGCCGATCATCGCGATCGCCTACGATCATACACGGGTGGACCCCAAGCCGGTCCGCTGGGAAATGCACCGCGTGCTTGCAGTCGCGTCCGTCCTGGGCATCGTGGGGGTCATTGAAACCTTCATCCTCCTGGTCATCGCCCGCTCCTGGCTCGGCATCGAGGCGAGCCAGCTGCAATCCGTGATCTTCCTCAAGCTCGCGGTCGCCGGCCATCTCACCCTGTTCGTGGCCCGCAGCCGGGAACCCTTCTTTCGGCGTCCCTTCCCGGCCCCCATCCTGCTCGCGGCCATCCTGACCACACAGGTGGTGGCCGCGCTGATCGTCGGCCTGGGCATCTTCGTACCGCCGATCCCCTGGCCGTGGATCGGGATGATCTGGGGGTACGCCCTGGCATGGATCTTCATCGAGGACTGGGCAAAGCTCCGCGTCTACCGCCACCTCGCGCGTGGCGGCCCGACCCATATCCGGTTCCTGGAAACGATTCAGGCGCCGCTCCACCCCCGGGGCACGCATGCCGCGCGGACACCCGGCACCCGACGACAGTGAGCCGGCGATGTCACAACGGCGAGGGCGATCCGGGCGAATCGGCAGCGGTATCGCAATCCCCTCCATCTCCCGCGGTAACGGACCGGCCCGTAACAGCCGTTGGCCGGTCATGCGTGGGCGGCCCCGAGGTGGTGGCGGAACCCGTCACTCCTCCCGCAGCGCCCGCGCCACGCGGATCCGCCCCAGCCGCCAGGCCGGATACGCTCCCGCCACCACGGCCGCCGCGAGGGCGGCCGCCAGCGCCTGCCAGAGCACACCCGGCAGCAGCCGGAACTGCATCGTCCAGCCGAAGGCGCGGCGGTTCACCACCGAGACCAGGACCTCGGCCAGCACCAGCCCGGCCGGCAGCGACAGCACGCCGGCCAGCAGGCCCATGAAGCCGGTCTGCCCGACCACCACCGCGCGTGTCTCCCACGGCGTCATGCCGAGTGCCCGGAACACCCCGAACTCCCGGGCACGCTCCAGCTGGAGCGCCATCAGCGCGCTGATCACGCCGACGATGCTGATGGTCATCGCCAGCAGCCGGAGCACCGCGGTGATGGCGAAGGTCTGATCGAACACGCGCAGGGTGTAGCGACGGATCTGCCGGTTGGAACGGACCGCAATCGGCGCCGACGGAGGGAGCATCCGCCGCACCGCGTGGGATACCTTCAGCGCGGACGCCCCGGGAGCCAGGTGGACGGCCAGCCCGGTGACGCTCGCGTCGTGCCAGTATCGCAGGTAGGTCCGCCTGGCCATGGCGACCCGGCCCCGGCTGGAACCGTAGTTGCGATACACGCCCACGACCTCGAACGATTTGCGCCCGCCGGGGGTGTGGAGGCGAACGTACGAGCCCACCTGCAGCCGATGGTGGTAGGCCAGTGGCTGGCTCACGAGCACCGCCGGCGGGTTGCGCCCGGGATCGCTGAAGGCCTTCCAGGCCCGTCGCCGCCTGCCGGCGAGAAGCTCGAAATGCGCAAAGTCCTCCCGGCCCATCTGGAACGCCGTGACCGTCACGGGTCCAAAGCTCGAGTCGATCGTCAGCCGGCGCATGCGGCTCACCCGTGCCACCCCGGGCAGAGTTCCGATCCGGTGGGCCAGGTCCTGCGCCGGTGCCAGCGTCGTCCCCGCCGGCGCCTGCGGCCCGGGTCCGACGAACAGGTCGGCGGTGAGCGAATGGTCCAGCCAGTCGACCACGCTGGCGCGGAAGCTGCCGATCATCGTGCCCACGCCCACCGTGGTGGCCAGCGCGATCGCCAGCGCCGCAATCGCCACCGAGGTCCGGCTGAGCCCGGCCGACACGCCCCGCAGGGACAGCCTTGCCAGGATCGCCCGCCCGCAGGGCAGCAGCGCCGTCGCGGCGCGCACCGCCAGGACCGTCAGCCCCGGTATCCACAGGCTGAACGCAATGATCAGGCACAGCAGCGCGCCGTAGGCGGGTGCCAGTCCCCGCAGCGGCAGCGCCAGCAGCGCCCCGCCGAGGGCCGCGAACGCGATCCCGCCAAGCGCCAGCCACGGCAGCAGCGCCCGGCTGCGGCGCTCCAGATCCGAGCGGGTCAGGGCGGCCCGGGGGCTCACCCGCGCCGCCTCCAGCGCCGGCAGCAGCGCCGCCGCCACGGTCGCGCCGACCCCCAGCCCGACCCCCTGCAGCAGCGCCGACGGCCCCAGCGCCAGCGAACGCACCTGCAAGGCGAAATACAGGTCGTTGATGGTGCGTGTCACCAGGTGCACCAGGTACTCCGCCAGGCCGGTACCGAGGCCGATCCCGATGGCGGTGCCCGCCAGCCCCACCAGCGCCGCTTCGACGGTCACCGCCAGGAACAGCTGGCCGCGACCCACGCCCAGGCTGCGCAGGGTGCCGAACAGCTCGCGCCGCTGGACCACGCTGAAGGTCATGGCGTTGTAGATCAGGAACATGCCCACGATCAGGGCGAGCAGGCTCAGCGCGGTCAGGTTGATGCGAAAGGCACGCGTCATCTCCTCCATGGTCCGCGTGCGCGTGCCCACCGGTCGCACCGACACGCCGGCCGGCAACGCGGCCGCGAGGCGTTTCCGTTCGCGCTCGCCGGCCGCCCCCGGCGGGAGGATGAGATCGATCCGGGAGATGCGGTGGGGCCCGCCCAGCAGGGTCTGTGCGGTGGCGATGTCGGTGATGATCACGCCGGACGCCCGGCCCCGGGGGAGCGTCCCGGCGACCTGGACCCTGGCCCTGCCCCGCGGCAGGGTCAGGCGCAGCGAGTCACCCGGTGTCACGCCCAGCGCCCCGGCGTCCGGCGCCGTAAGCAGCACCGTGCGCGGCCGGGTGATCAGTTCCACCGCGAGATCCTGCTCGCCGCCGGCGGCGGACCCCAGCCGGGGCCGGAACGGCGCCGCCGAGATCGGGTCGATTCCCACCAGGCGCACCTTCTCACCGTCCGGCAGGCTGGCGGCGCCCTCGACCACCGGCGTCGCGTGGCGGGGCAGCCGGCCGCTCAACGCCAGGCGGCGGTAGAGGCTGTCGGGGATGCCCTGCCGACCCGCGACCACCTGGTCGGTGGCGCGCCCCGCCACGGTCTCGACGGTGAGATGGAACGCCCGCTCGGCGCTGGCATTGGCCAGATCGACTGCCACCACCACGGCGACGCCGAGCGCCACCCCGAGCACCGACAGGGCGGCGAGGGTGCGGTGACGCAGCAGGTGGCGCAGGCCGGCACGCAACACCTCCCGCATGCGCTTCAGCCCTGTGACCACGCGGCCACCGCCAGCCGCCCATCGTGCAGTGTCGGCACGCGGTCCGCGCGCGCAGCGACCTCGCGGCTGTGGGTGGCCATCAGCAGCGTCGTTCCCTGCTCCCGCATCAGCGATCCGAGAAGGTCCAGCACACGTCCACCGGTTTCCTCGTCCAGGTTGCCGGTGGGCTCATCCGCCAGCACCAGCGCCGGCCGATGCACTACCGCGCGGGCCAGCGCCACGCGCTGCTGCTCACCTCCGGAGAGTATGTCGGGGAAGCTCGGTGCACGATCACCAAGACCCACGTACGCACGCCCCTCATGTCGGCCTCCCCTGTTCCGAACCCCGCCGGACTGCGCGCCGCGACCGGAGTCCCCTGATACAATCGCGCCCATGGCTAGCGTACCGGACAATCGTCCGTCCGCTCCGGCATTCGAGGTGAAGCCCCGTGATGCGGGCGCCACCGTTGTCCTGAGCGGCAGCTGGACCCTGCAGGACCTGGGTCCGCGGCTGCGCTCCCTGCGCAAGGCCCTGGTCGCACTGGCAAAGCGCCAGGGCCTGCATTGGGACCTGCGCGCCGTGGACCGCCTGGACTCCGCCGCTGCCGTCGTATTGTGGCAGATATGGCGCGGCCGGCGTCCGCAATCGCTGTCGCTGCGGCCGGAGCACGACCGCATGCTGCAGCGGGTGGCTGCGGAGCCGGCGCGGGCGGCGCGCCCGCGCCGACACCCCGTGACCGCCCTGGTCGACGTGCTTGCCTGGCTCGGCAGCGGAATTCACGAACACCTGCGCGGCGCGCTCAGCCTGCCCGGCGAGATTACCCTGGACCTCCTGTACATCCTGCGCCACCCCGGCGAGATCCCGTGGCGCGAGATCTCCGCGAGCATCCATTCCGCGGGCTTTCGCGCCCTGATGATCACGGGCTTCGTGGGGATACTGATCGGCGTGGTGGTGAGTTATCTCTCGGCGATCGAGCTGCAGCTCTACGGTGCCGACACCTATATCGTCGACATCCTCGGCATCAGCGTCGTGCGCGAGCTGGGTCCGTTGCTGGCCGCGATCCTGGTGGCCGGGCGCTCGGGATCCTCGATGACGGCACACCTGGGCGTGATGCGCATGGACCAGGAGCTGGACGCCATGGCGGCGATCGGCATTTCGCCCACGCGACGCCTGGTGCTGCCGCGGGTGGTGGGCCTCGCCGTGGCGATGCCGCTGATCGTGCTGTGGACCAGTGCCGCCGCGCTGCTGGGCGGCATGATCTCCGCCAACCACGAGCTCGGGATCAGCTTCGGCCAGTTCGTGGCCGCCCTGCCCGACGCCCTGCCCATGGCCAACTACTGGATCGCCGTGGGCAAGGGCGTCCTGTTCGGCATACTGATCGCGCTGACCGCCTGCTACTTCGGCCTGCGCATCCGTCCCAACAGCGAGAGCCTCGGGCGCGAGACCACCAACTCGGTGGTGGCCGGCATTACCGTCACTCTGATCGCCGACGCGGTGCTCGCCATCGTGCTGCAGGGAGTGGGCTACCCGTGAGCCGGGACTGGGTCCTGGCGCTCGACCACGTCTACACGCGCTACGGCGGGGAAGTAGTGCACGAGGACATCACGCTTCACGTCTGGCGCAACGAGGTGCTCGGTCTCGTGGGCGGCTCGGGCAGCGGCAAGACCACGCTGCTGCGCCAGATGATCGGACTGGAGCACCCGCACTCCGGCAGCGTGTCGCTGTTCGGCATCCCGCTGGACCGGGTCGGGCCGCGCCGGGAACGCAACCTGCGTGACCGCTGCGGCGTACTGTTCCAGGGTGGTGCCCTGTTCAGCTCGCTCACGGTGTTCGACAATATCGCCCTGCCCCTACGCGAGAAGCGCCTGCTCGACGAGGCGGCAATCGCGCGCCTTGTGTCGCTGAAACTGGACATGGTGGGCCTGTCATGGCGGGATGAGTCGCGCATGCCGGCCGAGCTGTCGGGCGGCATGATCAAGCGCGTCGCGCTGGCGCGGGCGCTGGCCCTGGAGCCCGAGCTGCTGCTGCTGGACGAGCCCACGTCCGGCCTCGACCCCATGTCCGGGGAGGGGTTCGTCTCCCTGATCGAGTCCCTGCGCGAGAGCCTCGAGCTGACCGTCGTGCTGATCAGCCACGACGTCGATACGCTGGTAGACTTGTGCGACCGCATCGCCGTCCTGGCGGACCATCGCATCGTCGCCATCGGGCCGCTGGCCGAGGTGCTCGCGAGCGAGCACCCATTCGCCCATGGCTTCTTCCACGGCCGCCACGCCCAGGGCGCGCTGCGCGGACGCTACCGGAGCTGACATGGAACGGCGTTCCTATGCCCTCATAACCGGGCTGTTTCTGGTCGTGCTGATTGGCGCCGGCGCCGCCGCGGGCGTCTGGCTGAGCCGGAGCACCACCGAACAGGTGCCGTACCTGGTGGTCTCGCAGTACCCCGTGTCGGGTCTCCAGGCCCAGGCGGGGGTCACCTACCGAGGTGTCGCCGTGGGCAGCGTGGAATCGATCCGCTTCGACCGCCAGCACCCGGACCGTGTCCTGATCCGCATCAAGCTCCAGCCGGACGTGCCGATCACGCGGTCCACCTACGCGAAGCTGCGTGAGCGCGGAGTCACGGGCCTGTCCGAGATCGAGCTCTCCAGTAGCGGAAAGGGTCCGGGACAGCCCCTTCCCACCAGCGAGGCGCACCCGGGACGCATCCCGATGCACCCGTCGCTGCTGTCGGAGGTGAGCTCGCGCGGGGAGAAACTCCTGGACAAGCTCAACACCCTGACCGACCACCTCAACCGGATCCTGTCGCGGGACAACCAGCAGCGCATCAACAGGATCCTGCAGAACCTGCAGACCGCGACCGGGGACCTGCACCAGGTCCTGTCGCGGAAGAACCAGCAGCGCATCGACAGCGTCCTGCAGAACCTGCAGACCGCGACCGGGGACCTCGTCCGCCTGCAACAGAAGGCCGCGCCCGCCGTGGAACGGCTGCCGGGCCTGGAGAGCCACGCCAATCGCACGCTGAGCAACCTGGACAATCTCCTGCAGGGCAAGCTGGAGCAGCAGACCCTGCCCCGGCTGGACACCACCCTGGATCAGCTGTCACGCTCGGCGCGCAGCGTCCGGCAGCTGAGCGAGAGCCTGCGGCACCAGCCCGGATCCCTGCTGCGGGGCAGCAATCTGCCACCACCCGGACCGGGCGAGCCCGGCTACCACGGAGGGAAGAACCAGTGACTGCCAGACGCACCGCGCTTCTGCTCGTCATCTCCGTCCTCTCGCTGGCCGGCTGCAGCGTGTTGCCGCAACAACCGCCGCCGGCGTCGGTGCACGACTTCGGCCCACCCACGAGCAGCAAGTCGGGCACGGAGCAGGCCACCGTGACGGCGGGGCCCTCGGTGCGGGCATCGGCGCCGGACTGGCTCGATAGTGAAGCCATCCTCTACCGGTTCCTGTTCGACCATCCCACCCAGCTGCGCCGCTACGCCCGCAACCGCTGGGCGGCACCGCCGGCGGAGCTGCTGGCCGGACGTGTCCGGGTCGATCTCCAGCAGGGGAACGGAGGCTCCGGCGGGATCCTGAACCTGCGACTGCAGCGTTTCGAGCAGGATTTCACCAGCCACAAGCAGGCGCATGCCTTCGTGCGGGTGGTGGCGACTCTGCATGGTCGCGACGGTCGCCTGGAGAAGCGGCGCGTATTCCAGGACACACGTGCCTGCGACAGCGCGAACGTCGACGGCGGGATCCGAAGCCTCTCCGCCGCGGCCGGCGCGGTGGCCAGTGATATCGCGGCCTGGGCCACCTCCCCGTCCGGCGGATGAGCCGACGACAAGCTACTCGGCACCCGCGATCCCCGCGCCGGTGGTGTTTTGCAGGGCGAGCCACTCGACCAGCTCGGCGGCATCCATTGCCTCGTGAACGTAGCCACCCTCGATCCGGTCGCAGCCCATGTCCACCAGTACCTGGTAGGTACGCTTGTCATAGACCCCCGGGGCGACGGTCAGTGCCTGCATCCGCGCTGCCATCCGGATCAGGCTCTCCACGATGTAGGCGGCATCAGCGTTGTCTCCGAGCACCGCCATCAGCTGCGGACTCAGGCGCACCTGGGCGAAGCGGAAGCCCAGCAGCGCCGTCACCGAGGAGCGCGGCCCGCCGAAGCCGGCCAGCGCGACCCGCGTGCCGGCGCCGGCGAGCGAGCGAAGCTGGGCACGTGCGACCTGGCCGCCGTCCACCAGCGCGGTTTCCCCGATCTCGAGGATCAGCCGCTCCGGTCGGATGTCGTAAGAAGCCAGCAGCCCCGTAACCAGGTCGGCGAACGGGAACTGCGTGAGGGCATGGCCGGCGACGGGCATGCTCACCTGGAAGCCGGCCGTGCTCTCGTCCTGGTCCCACGCGTGCAGGCGCGACAGCAGCCGGTCGAACTGCCGTCGCACCAGGTCATGCAGGCAACCCGCGCTCTCGGCCAGATCGTACAGGTCGTCCTCGCGCAGCGGTGCATGCCCCGACGGCTTCCACACGAGACCCGCACGCAATGCCACGATTTCACCCCCGGCGGCCTCGACCTGGGGCTCGAAAACCGGCTCGAGCACTTCGTCCTCGATCGCGGAGCGCAGATCCGAGACCAGCTGCGCGCGTGTCGCTGCCTTGTGTTCCATGTCCGGGCTGAAGAAACAGATCGCCTCGCGCCGGGCGTGGGCCATCTGCTTGCCGATACCGGCGTTGCGGATCAGGGTCGTGGCGTCGCTGCCGTCACGGGGAAACACCGCCACGCCCATGGTCGGTTGCACCGCGACCTCCCGTCCGCTGATCTCCAGCGGTGCCCGGATGGCCCGGTGGATGCGCGCCGCGATGCGCTTGATGTCGACTCCCTGCTGCACGTTCTGCAGCAGGATCCCGAACTCGTCGTAGCCCAGGTGGCCCAGCACGTCGCGACCCCGTATGGCTCCCTGGAGCCGCGCCGACACACTGCGCAGCAGCTCCTCCGGCTTGACCGGGCCGAGGCTGCGCTTGATCTCGTGGAACTGGTCGAAGTCGACCGTCATCACCGCCACCAGAGCGAGCTGCTCCTCGGCCTGCCCGATGGCGCGCCCGATCAACTGCTCCAGCTCGGGCGCACCGGGCAGCTCATCGCCGGAGCCGGTCCGGCGGCTACTCTGCAACTGGTATTCCAGCGCCGAGGCCCGCGTGCGCAGCGTTTGGGTCTCGTCGAGGATCATCGCCCCGGCCCGGTAGGAGAGCATGGTACCGGTGTACTGGCCCCAGACCGCGAAGACGAAGGGCATCGTGTCCAGCAGCCAGATCGCCGGATTCCCCGACTGGGCGCGGACGATTCCGTCGATACTCAGGCCACCGTACTGAAGCAGGCTGATCAGCGCGCTGGCGACCAGCGCGGCCGCCCCCGCGATCAGTGTGCCCCAGATGGCGTAGACATTGGCCCGCGACTTGAACAGCCGCGCCGTCATTTCGATGGTGGGAGAGCCGTTCATTCTCGTTCTCGCTCCGCGTGACAGGCCGGTTTGGCCCCGTGGCGGGACGCGCGCCCGTCGGATCGGAGGCAAACATCGGGAAGCTGGAGCGCGCCGGGAACGGCCGGAAGATCGGCAATACCGCTTGCCGCGTTCGCGACGCCGCAAGGGCGACCGGGCAACCCCGCTGTCATAGAGTCACGCTCCGTAGACCGGTGATTTTGCGCCCCCGCCTTTCGACGGGTTTGCCTTTTTCCAAGCGCACCATGCGTACGGCGCAGGTGCCACTCTAGCAGAAGTTGCGTGCGATGCCGCCTGCTTTCGGTCGGCGCCGTGCTACTGCCCGTCGGCCGGATGCGTCGGGTCGGCGCTCCCCCCCTGTAGCGTCACCGTGAGCCGGCGGCGGTGCCCGTGGAAGCGGTGCTCCCAAGAGATACTACCCCGGTCACCGGCAGGCTGAGCGCGCTGTGCGTGAGCAGCGTCCGGCCGTGGGCGGGCATGTCGTGGTCGCCCTCGGCCACGTGGCGGAACATCGGATCCCCGTCCGGGACCAGCCGCTGCATCGGCCGCTCGAGGTCCTCGCGTACCACCGGGTCGGCATTCTCACAGAGCATCAGGGAAGCGCTGGTGTGGTGGATAAAGACGTGGCACAGGCCGGTACACACGCCCGCGCCGGTAACCACGTCCCGGACCCCGCCGGTGATCTCCCGGGTCCCGCGGCCGCGCGTCTCGGAACTGAGGGTGGTCTGTACGCTCATGGCATCGCCCCGGGCATTTGCCGGACAGGCAGGATGGTACACACTCGCTCCGCCGAAACCACCGGAGCCGCCGATGACAGGTCGCCGCCTGGAACGCATCCGTCACGTGCTGGACCGGCGCCAGCCGGACCTCATCGTGATCATGGAGAACGCCCACAAGAGCCACAACTTCTCGGCCATCGTCCGCACCTGCGACGCGGTGGGTATCCTGCGCACGCATGCCGTAGCGCCGGCCGGGGCGATCCCGCGACACAACGATACGGCCGGTGCGCTAGCTAGGGCCTGTTCACACTAACGGACAGCTTCGACGATCAGAGCGAAGTGGATGAACGCGAGGAAGACGACGTCGAGTTTGTCGAACCGCGAGAAGACGCGGCGGAAGCCCTTAAGGCGCCGGAACAGGCGCTCGACTTCGTTGCGCTTGCGGTACATGGCGCGGTCGTACTCCCAGGGATCGCGGCGGTCGGTCTTGGGCGGCACGACGGGGGTGTAGCCGAGATCCAGAGCCAGCTGGCGGGTCGGGTTGCCCTCGTAAGCGCGATCCATGAGCAGGTACGTGGGCCGCGCCGGGGGACCGAGGGACTCCAGTAGCGCCCGCCCGGCCGGCGCATCATGGCGCTGACCGGGAGACAGGGCAAGGGTTACGGCCGTGCGGGCATTCGCGGCAACCAGATGAATTTTGGTGGTCCAGCCTCCTCGGGACTTGCCGATGCACTGGGGTCCGTTTTTTTTAGTGCCCCCGTGCCGTCCGGGTGGACCTTGATGCTGGTGCTGTCCAGAGAAACCGCTTCGATGCGAATGCGGACAATTTGCTGGCGCTGCAACTCGGCGAAGACACGGTCGAGCACGCCTTTCTTGGCCCACCGGTTCATCCGGGTATAGATGGTATGCCAGTTCCCAAACCGCCTGGGCAGCCCACGCCACTTACACCCGTGCTCCGCAACGTAGAGAATTGCGTTAAGCACTTGCCGGTTGGACAGGCTGACATTGCCCCGCTGCCTGGGCAAACAAGGTTCGATACGTTGGTACTGCGTTTCGGTCAATTGCATCAACCTATTCTAACACATTAGTGTTAACAGGCCCTAGTCCTCCGGCTCGGTCACCTGCACCATGCCGTCCTGCACCCGCACCGGGAAGGTTTCGGTCGGCTCGTACGCGGGCGGCGTCAGCGCCTCGCCCGTCCGGATGTCGAAACGTGCGCCGTGGCGGGGACACTCGATCTCGCAGCCCTCGACGATCCCACCGGTGAGCACACCTCCGTCGTGGGTGCACACGTCCTCGATGGCATAGAACTCGCCGTCCACGTTGAACACGGCGACCATGATGTCGTCGAGGTCGACGACCTTATGCCTGCCCGGCGGCAGCTCGTCGACCGGTGCCACGTCGGTCCATTCGGCCATGCGCGGGAACCTCCCGGAATTCGCTTTTCGTCAGGATCAGGGTTTTGACCGGCGTCTCCCGTCACCGACCCGGACGGCGGGCCGCTACATCATCCCCGTCTGCAGCTTGGCCTCGTCGGACATCATGTCCTGGCTCCAGGGGGGGTCGAACACCAGCTCGACGTCGGCCTCGCTCACCTGTGGGATCCGCTCGAGCATGCTGCGCACGTCCATGGTCAGGATATCCCCCATGCCGCAACCGGGCGCGGTCAGGGTCATCTCGACCCGGACCCGCTTGCCGCCGTCCGCGGCGTCCTCGATGTCACAGGAATAGACCAGGCCCAAGTCAACGATATTGATGGGGATCTCCGGATCGTAGCAGGTCTTCATCTGCTCCCAGATGAACGATTCCAGCTCCTCGTCACTGGCCTCCTCGGAGATCTGCGGTGCCTCGACGGGCTCTTCGCCAATGGCGTCCGCGTCCTCGCCCTCGATGCGCGCGAGGTTGCCGGCGACGTAGACCGTGAAGGTGCCACCCATCGCCTGGGTCACCACAACCTCCGTGCCCTCGGGGATCACCACGCGGTTGCCCGCGGGAATCAGCACCGCCATCACATCGCGGGTTGTGCGAACGGGTTCGCGGCCGTACATCTTCGCCTCCGCCTGGTCTGTCAGGGCGCCCCCCGTCGGGGCGTCATTCGGTCGTTACCGGCTGGTCGTCCCCTTCCAGCGCCGAGTGCAGCGTGTGCCAGCACAACGTCGCGCACTTGACCCGGCTGGGGTAGTCCCGCACGCCCTCCAGGGCCGCGAGCTTGCCCAGCGATTCAGGATCCACCCCGGAGTCGTCCTGGGTCAGCAGGTCGTGCATGGACTGGAACATCTGTTCCGCTTCCTCGACCCGCAGCCCCTTGAGCGCCTCGGTCATCAGGGAGGCCGAGGCGGTGGAAATCGCGCAGCCGGACCCCTCGAAGCTCACGTCCTCGATCACGTCGCCGGACAGCTTGACATACAGAGTGATGCGATCCCCGCAGAGGGGGTTGTAGCCGTCGATCCGGCGCGTCGCGTCCTCGATCCGCCGGAAGTTCCGCGGGCTGCGATTGTGGTCGACGATGATGTCCTGGTACAGGCTCTTCAGATCCATCAGGCGAAAACCTCTCGCGCGTGTTCCAGGGCGCGCGCCAGCGTGTCCACTTCCTCTTGCGTGTTGTACAGGCCGAACGAGGCACGCGCGGTCGCGGGCACTCCGAAGCGCTCCATCACGGGCATGGCACAGTGATGACCCGTGCGGATGGCCACGCCCTCGCTGTCCACGATCGTGCCCAGGTCGTGCGGGTGAATGTCCTCCATCACGAACGAGATTACGCCCGCCTTGTGCGCCGCGGTGCCGATGATCCGCAATCCGGCGACCGCCGCCAGGCGCTCGCTGGCATAGGCCATCAGGGCCCGCTCGTGGGCGGCGATCCGGTCCATCCCGATCGAGGCCAGGTAGTCCACCGCCGCGCCGAGGCCGATGCCGCCGGCGATGTTGGGCGTGCCCGCCTCGAATTTGTAAGGCAGCTCGTTGTACACGGTGCGCTCGAAGGTGACCATGCGGATCATGTCGCCGCCGCCCTGGTACGGAGGCATGTCCTCCAGCAGGGCCTCGCGGGCGTACAGCGCGCCGATCCCCGTCGGACCGTACATCTTGTGCCCGGAAAGGGCATAAAAGTCGCAGCCGAGCGCCTGCACGTCCACTGCCATGTGCGGGACCGCCTGGGCGCCGTCGACCAGCACCGGGACGTCGTGCCGGTGCGCCAGCGCCACCAGGCGACGCACGTCGTTCACGGTGCCCAGCGCGTTGGACACGTGCCCGATGCCGACGAAACGTGTCCGCGGACCGAGCAGCCGCTCGAACTCCTCCACCACCAGCTCGCCGCGGGCGTCGATCGGCGCGACTTTCAGGCCGCAGCCCGTCTGGTCCCGGACCAGCTGCCACGGGACGATGTTGGAGTGATGCTCCATCTCGGTGATCAGGATCTCATCACCGGGTCCCACCCGCGGCCGCACGAAGCTCTGGGCGACCAGGTTCACCGCCTCGGTCGCGCCGCGCAGCAGCACGACCTCCCGGGTCGAGGCGGCATTCAGGAACACGCGCAGCTTCCCGCGCGCGCCCTCGTAGGCCTCGGTGGCCCGCTCGCTCAGCGTGTGCACCCCGCGGTGGATGTTGGAGTTGTACTCCCGGTAGTAGCGCGCGACGGCCTCGATCACCGCCTCGGGCTTCTGCGACGTCGCGGCGTTGTCGAGATACACCAGCGGCTTGCCCTGCACGTGCTGATGCAGGATGGGGAAGTCGCCGCGCACCGCCGCAACGTCCAGCGCCGTCCCGGTCGCCCGCCCGTTCTCGGCCATGGTCTGCGACCCCGTGCTCATACCAGCTCCTTCAGGACCTCGCTCTCGGGCAGACGGGTCATCAGCAGTTTCTCCAGGTGCCGTTGCAGTACCTCCAGGCGCACCCGCTTGACCACCTCGCTGGCAAAGCCCCAGGTCAGCAGCGTCTGGGCCGCTTCCTGATCCAGGCCGCGCGCGCGCAGGTAGAACAGTGCCTGCTCGTCCAGCTGACCCACGCTGGCGCCGTGCGAGCACTGCACGTCGTCGTTGTAGATCTCCAGCTCCGGCTTGGTGTCCACCTCGGCGCGCCCGGAGAGCAGCAGGTTGCCGTTGTACTGGCTGGCGACGCACTGGCTCGCGCCCGGATGGACCACCACCTTGCCGTTGAACACGGCGCGGCCGCGTCCTCCGACGATGCCCTTGTAGTGCTCGTCGCTGCTGGTCTGCGGGTGCTCGTGATCGATGCGCGTGTGATTGTCCACGTGCTGGCGGCCGCCGAGGACATACAGGCCGTTGAGCACCGCCTCCGCGCCCGCCCCCGCCAGGCGAACCCGGAGGTCGTTGCGCACCAGCGTTCCGCCCAGGTCGACGTTGTGGGTCACCAGACGGCTGTCACGGCCCTGCCAGGCGTGCACGCTGGCGACGTGGAAGCCCTTCGCGCTCTCCTGTTGCACCTTGTGATAGCGCAGGCGGGCGCCGTCGGCCAGGTGCAGCTCGGTGATGGCGTTGGTGAAGTTGGCCGACTCGTCCAGGCCCGCGTGGTGCTCGATCAGCTCCAGCTCGCTGTTCTCGCCGGCGGCGACCACCACCCGCGGACTGGCCACCACCTGCGAATCCTCGCGCGTGGACAGGAACACCAGGTGCAGCGGCCGCGACGCCGCCGCGCCGCGCTCCAGCCGCACGAAGGCGCCGTCCTGGACGAAGGCCGTATTCAGGGCCACGAAGCTGCTGAATTCGAGGTCGGCACAGCGCGCCAGGTAGGGCTCGAGCTCCCCGGGGCGTTCCGCGAGCACCCGGGCCAGGCTGTCGGCATGCACGCCGCCGGCCGGAGACACGCCGCTCAGCTCGCCGGAGAAATGGCCGTTGACGAACACCAGCCGGTCGGCGTCCAGGCCGGCCGGAAGCACTGCCTCGAGCTGTTCGGGCGCCACCCGGCCCGGCCCCTGCGCCGGGCGGAACCCGCGCTTCGCGATGGGCCGCACGCTGGTGTACTTCCAGTCCTCGTCGCGGGCACCCGGGAAGCCCGCTTCGGCGAAGCGCGACAGCGCGCGTTCGCGCATCTGCCGCAGCCAGTCGGCCCCGGCGCCGGGCAGCTGCGGCTTTGCCGCGCTCCAGGCGTCCAGCCAGGGCTGTATCCGTTCGTCCTGCTCGGCGCTCATGCCGTCCGTGCCTCCTGTCGGATCCAGTCGTAGCCGCGCTCCTCGAGCTCCAGCGCCAGGTCCTTGTCCCCGGAACGCACGATGCGCCCGCCGGCGAGCACGTGCACCCGATCCGGCTCCACGTAATCGAGCAGCCGCTGGTAGTGCGTGACCAGGACGATGGAGCGCTCGGCTCCGCGCATGCTGTTGACTCCGTCGGCGACGATCTTCAGCGCGTCGATGTCCAGCCCGGAGTCGGTCTCGTCCAGCAGCGCCAGCTTCGGCTCCAGCACCAGCAGCTGCAGGATCTCGTTGCGCTTCTTCTCACCACCCGAGAAGCCCTCGTTCACCGCGCGGTTGAGGAAGCTCTCGTCCATCTGCATCAGGCGCATCTTCTGCTTGACCAGCGCCAGGAAGTCGGCGGCGTCCAACTCCGGCTCGCCGCGGTGCTTGCGCATCGCGTTGTACCCGGCCTTGAGCAGGTAGACGTTGTTCACCCCCGGGATCTCGACCGGATACTGGAACGCCAGGAACAGGCCCTGGCGGGCGCGCTCCTCGGGCGCCATCGCCAGCAGGTCGTGACCCAGGTAGCTGACGCTGCCCTCGGTCACCTCGTAGCCCTCGCGCCCGGCCAGCACGTTGCCGAGGGTGCTCTTGCCGGAGCCGTTGGGGCCCATGATGGCGTGCACCTCACCAGCCGGGATCTCCAGGTCGAGACCGCGCAGGATCTCGCTGCCCTCGACCTTTGCATGCAGGTTCTGGATGCTCAGCATGTCCGTCCTTCCGTAACTGTAAATGGGACCGCGCGGCGCGCTCAGCCCACCGCGCCCTCGAGGGTTATGCCCAGCAGCGCCTGGGCCTCGACGGCGAACTCCATCGGCAGCTCCTTGAACACGTCCTTGCAGAAGCCATTGACGATCATGTTGACCGCGTCCTCCTCGGACACGCCGCGCTGGCGGCAGTAGAACAGCTGATCGTCACTGATCCGCGAGGTGGTGGCTTCGTGCTCAACCTGCGCCGACCGGTTTTTCACCTCCATATACGGGAAGGTGTGGGCGCCGCAACGGTCGCCCATCAGCAGCGAGTCGCACTGGGTGTAGTTGCGCGCATTCTCGGCGCCCGAGGCCACCCGCACCAGGCCGCGGTAGGACTGGCTGCCGAAGCGCGCGGAAATCCCCTTGGACACGATCGTACTGCGCGTGTTGCGGCCGATGTGCACCATCTTGGTGCCGGTATCGGCCTGCTGGTAGTTGTTGGTCACCGCCACCGAGTAGAACTCGCCCGAGGAGTTGTCCCCGGTGAGCATCACGCTCGGGTACTTGACCGTGATCGCCGAGCCGGTCTCGACCTGGGTCCAGGTGATCTTGGAGTTGCGGCCGCGACACTCGCCGCGCTTGGTGACCAGGTTAAAGATGCCGCCGACGCCGTTCTCGTCGCCGGGGTACCAGTTCTGCACCGTGGAGTACTTGATGGTGGCATCGTCCAGCGCCACCAGCTCCACCACCGCCGCGTGCAACTGGTTCTCGTCGCGCATCGGCGCGGTGCAACCCTCCAGGTAGCTCACCGAGGCGCCTTCCTCGGCGACGATCAGGGTGCGCTCGAACTGCCCGGTGTTGGCGGCGTTGATGCGGAAGTAGGTGGACAGCTCCATGGGACAGCGCACGCCCTTCGGCACGAACACGAAGGAGCCGTCGGTGAACACCGCCGAGTTCAGGGTGGCGAAGAAGTTGTCGGTGTACGGCACCACCGATCCGAGATACTCCTCCACCAGTTCGGGATAGTTCTGTAGCGCCTCGGAAATGGAGCAGAAGATCACGCCGGCATCCGCCAGCTTCCCCTTGAACGTGGTCGCCACCGAAACGCTGTCGAAAACCGCGTCCACCGCAACGCCGGCCAGCTGCTTCTGCTCGTGCAGCGGGATGCCCAGCTTGTCATAGGTTTCCAGCAGCTTCGGGTCGACCTCGTCCAGGCTCTTGGGCGCCTCCTCCTTCTGCTGCTCCGGCGACTTGGGCGCGGAGTAATAGGAGATTGCCTGGTAGTCGATCGGCGGATACTCCACCTTCATCCAGCGCGGCTCGGCCATGGTAAGCCAGTGGCGATAGGCCTTGAGCCGGAAATCCAGCAGGAACTGCGGCTCGTTCTTCTTCGCCGAGATCAGGCGAATGACATCCTCGTCCAGGCCCGGCGGTACCGTGTCGGCCTCGATGTCGGTGTAGAAGCCCGCCTTGTACTGCTTGGAGAGTACGCTGTCGAGCTCTTCGTTCGGCGTCGCCATTGCTCGAGACTCCAGTGTCGGGATTCAGCGGATGGACTCGGCGGTGCGGAACCGGTCCGGCGCGAACCACTGCAGGGTAGCCGCGCCGGAAGCTCCCCTCCGCGGGGTCATGTCCGCCAGGGTCACGTCCCGCAGCGCGTTCATGATCACGTCATTGATGCGCTGCCAGTTGGGGCGCACCGAGCAGACCGATTCCTGCGCGCAGCTGCCCCCGGCGCTGCTGCACTCGGTGATGCCGACCGGCCCTTCCATGGCAGAGATCACCTCGGTCACCGAGATCTCGGCCGGTGCGCGCGCCAGCCGGTAGCCGCCGCCGGCACCGCGGTAGGAGACCACCAGCTTGCCCTTGCTCAGCAGCTTGAGGATCTTGCTCACCGTCGGCGGCCCGATGTGCACGTCCGCGGCGATCTGCGCCGCGTTGTAGAGTTGCCGCGGCTCACCGGCCATGTGGCTGAGCACCACGATGCCGTAATCGGTCAGCTTGCTCATTCGCAGCATGACTCTGTCCCGCCTTGATGCCGGCCGGCGCGGCCGGCGTCATATATAGTACTGAATCAGTCCACTTTTCGGGTCAAAAGAAGACCGCTAAGCGGTCCACGGCCACCCTCTGGCGGCCCGTTATCAACGGTAGATGATACACGTCGCCGGCGTCCCTTTCAAGCGGGCGGTGTCAGCGAAAGTCCCGCGAACGCACCGTGAGCTCACCCAGCAACCGGCTGCGATCCTCGAGCCGCCCGGCGATCACGTGACGCACCCCGTGCTGGTTCTGCAGCGTCCCCCGCACCACCAGCAGGCGCGCCTGCAGCAGCTCCCGCCGCTGCCGTTCGGCGAGATCCGGCCACACGATCACGTTTACCGCGCCGGTCTCGTCCTCGAGCGTCATGAAGGTCACGCCGCCCGCGCTGCCCGGCCGCTGGCGATTGATCACCAGCCCGCCCACCCGTACGGCCGCGCCGTCGCGCCGCCCGGCCAGGTCCGCCGCCGTGACCACACCGGTCCCGGCCAGGCGGGATCGAAGCAGGCCCACCGGGTGGCGTCCCAGGCTCAGGCCCAGGGAGGCGTAGTCGGCCACCAGCTCCTCGCCTTCCCCGGGCTCCGGCAGCGAGGGCGCGCCCTCGTCGCTGCCGGCATGCCTGAACAGGGGCAGCGTCGGCTCCACCCCGGCTACCTGCCAGCGCGCCCGGTGGCGATTGCCCGCCAGCGCCTTCAGGGCGCCCGCCGCCGCCAGGCACTCCAGCTCCCGTCGCCCCAGCCGTGCCCGCGCGGCCAGGTCCCCGGTGCCGGCGAAGCTCCCCTCGTCACGCGCAGCCACCAGCCGCTGCGCCGCCTCCGCCGACAGTCCCCGGACCATGCGCAGCCCCAGTCGCAGGGCCGGCTCGCCGTCGCGACCGGGTTCCAGGGCGCAGTCATGGTCACTGTACAGCACGTCGACCGGGCGCACTGCCACGCCATGGCGGCGCACGTCCTGCACCAGCTGGGCCGGCGCGTAGAAGCCCATGGGCTGGCTGTTGAGCAGCGCAGCGCAGAAGGCGGCCGGCTCGTGGTACTTGAGCCAGGCCGACACGTACACCAGCAGCGCGAAGCTGGCGGCATGCGACTCGGGGAAGCCGTACTCGCCGAAGCCGCGGATCTGGGCGAACACCCGGCGCGCAAACGCCTCCTCGTAGCCGTTACCCCGCATGCCCTCCACCAGCCGCTCTTCGAACGGCTCCAGCCCGCCCCGGCGGCGCCACGCGGCCATCGCCCGGCGCAGCCGGTCCGCCTCGCCCGGAGAGAAGCCTCCCGCCACGATGGCCAGCTGCATCACCTGCTCCTGGAAGATCGGCACGCCCAGGGTGCGCTCCAGCACCCGCCGCACCTCGGGGCTGGGATAGGAGACCGGCTGCTCCCCGCAGCGGCGGGCCAGGTAGGGATGCACCATGTCTCCCTGGATCGGACCAGGCCGCACGATGGCGACCTCGATCACCAGGTCGTAGAAGCACCGCGGCCGCAGCCGTGGCAGCATCGCCATCTGCGCGCGGGACTCGATCTGGAACACGCCGGTGGTGTCGGCGCGGCTGATCATGGTGTAGACCTCCGGGTCGCCGGCCGGGATCCCCGCCATGCTCCAGCGCCGCCCGCGGTACGCCTCGATCAGGTCGAAGCTGCGCCGGATCGCGGTGAGCATACCCAGCGCCAGCACGTCGACCTTGAGCAGGCCCAGCGCGTCCAGGTCGTCCTTGTCCCACTGGATTACAGTACGCCCGGGCATGGCGGCATTCTCCACCGGCACCAGCTCGTCCACCGGCTCCTCGGAGATGACGAAACCGCCTACGTGCTGGGAGAGGTGGCGCGGGAAGCCGATCAGCTCGTTCACCAGCCATGCCAGGCGCCGCAGCACCGGGCTGTCCGGTTCCAGGCCGGCCTCCCGCATGCGTCCCGGCACCACCCGGCTGCCGTCCCACCACTGCAACGAGCCGGCCAGCGCGTCGATCTGGGCCTGCGACAGGCCCAGCGCCCGACCCACGTCGCGCACCGCGCTGCGCGGCCGGTAGCAGATCACGGTGGCCGCCAGCGCCGCCCGCCGGCGGCCGTACTTGCGGTAGACGTACTGGATCACTTCCTCGCGTCGCTCGTGCTCGAAATCCACGTCGATGTCCGGCGGCTCGCCCCGCTCACGCGAGACGAAGCGCTCGAACAGCAGGTTGCCGCGCGCGGGGTCCACCTCGGTGATGCCGAGGCAGTAGCACACCGCCGAGTTCGCTGCCGAACCTCGGCCCTGGCACAGGATGCCGCGCCCGCGGGCGAAATCCACCAGGTCGTGCACGGTCAGGAAATACGGCTCATAGCCCAGCTCGGCGATCAGCACCAGCTCGTGCTCGACCTGGACTCGCACCGATTCCGGGGTCTCCCCGGGCCAGCGCCGGGCCATGCCGTCCCGGACCAGGCGGCGCAGGTGGGAGGCGGGCGTCTCGCCGGCGGGCACCAGCTCGGCGGGATAGCGGTAGTCGAGCTGGTCCAGGGAAAAACGGCAGCGCCCGGCGACACGCACGCTCTCGGCCAGCAGCTCGGCCGGGTACAGGGCTGTCAGCGCCTCGCGCGGGCGCAGGTGACGTTCGCCGTTGGGATGCAGGGCGGTGCCGGCGCGGCTTACCTCGCAGCCGAGGCGGATGGCGGTGAGCGTGTCCTGCAGCGGGCGCCGCCGCGCCTCGTGCATGTGCACGTCCCCGGCCGCGACCAGGGGCAGGCCCAGCCGGGCGCCGATCTCGCGCAGGCGCTGCAGCCGATCGCCGTCGTCCACCGCACGGGTCAGTTCCACCGCGATCCAGCTCCGACCGGGAAGGCAGCGCCGGAGCCAGACCGCCTGCTCCGGATCGGGGCGGGCGCCCGGCAGCCACAGCGCCAGGCACGCGTCCACGTTCCCCTCGAGATCCGCGCGCTCGAGCCGGTAGCCGCCCTTGGCGGCCGCCCGCCGGCCGCGCGTGATCAGCCGGGAAAGCTGCCGCCAGGCCGCCAGCTCCGGCACCAGCAGCACCAGCCGGATACCGTCCCGCAGGGTGAGCTCGCTGCCGACGATCAGCCGCAGGGCGTGCTCCCGCGCCGCCACGTGCGCCCGCACCACCCCCGCCAGCGAGCACTCGTCGGTGATCGCCAGGGCCCGGTAGCCCAGCGCCGCCGCGCGCCGCACCAGTTCCTCCGGGTGCGAGGCCCCGCGCAGGAAGGCGAAATTGCTCAGGCAGTGCAGCTCCGCGTAGCCGTCGCTCATGCTCGCCCCCCGGGAGGGCGCGGAGGGGATCCGCCCTCCGGCGACGGCCGGAATGCCCCCGGGCGCCGCGTCAGGAGGGCTCTTCGAACATCGACACCGCCCGCTGTCCGGCCGGCAGCCACATGAACACCGCCAGGCCCAGCCCCCAGGCGCCGTTGAGAATCAGCGCGCCGAGGATAATCTGCGGGTTCCAGCCGCCGGCCACGGCCATGTGGTGCAGGGGGAAGACCACGAACAGCGCCACGAGGGTGGGAGCGATGGCGCCCAGAAGGATCGCGCCGAGCCAGTGCCAGATGCCCTCCAGGCGGCGGATCAGCCACCACACGGGGACAGCCCAGACCCCACCCCAGAAAGCCAGCGAGATGACCTGCGGCACCGCGAAGGGCCATGTCGGTGTCATTACATACGGCGGATGCGGTACCGCGCCGGTGACGAAGAAGAGAGTCCAGACTCCCTGGTGGAACACCAGGGTCGCCGCGTAGCCGGCGATGAAGGCCTTGAGGTACTGCATCGCGTGTTCCCCCCGTCGATGGCTCCCGCCAAGCATAGCAGGGAGCGCCGGGAAGCCCGCGTGCCGCATGCTTCAGGCGAACAGGCCGTGCAGGTACCATTGCGCGTCCTCCACCGTCAGGTCCCGGTAGATCCACAGCCGGGCCCCGGCGCAATCCAGTGCCCGGTAGTATTCGCGCCGCACCTCGGCACCGTCCCACCAGCCAGCCTCGAGGCGTTCCCCCCCTCCCGACAGGCGCAGCGGGCCATCCAGCCAGGGCCGCCCCGAGCGCGTCTCGAGCCGGCGCGGCTCCGGCAGCAGCCACAGCGGCCGGCCGTCGCTGCCCCCGGTCGTTACCGCCTGCCCTGCCGCGACTCGGCACCAGGCACGCTCCGGCCGGTGGTCGGCGGCCGGGGCGATCCCCTCCACCGCGGCTTCGCCCAGACGTGCCCGCAGGCGGTCCAGCAGGGTTTCCAGCCCCCCGGCGCCGCCGTCCGCTCCGAACAGCGTGCCGCTTTCCCTGGCGGCGGAGAACAGCACCCCGCTCTCCAGGATCAGGCCGGTTACCGGCGCCCGTGGCCGCACCCGCTCCAGGCGCTCGCGCAGCAGCCCCAGCAGGTACGCGCCATCAGCCGTGGCGCGGCGCAGTCCCAGGGATGTGTTCGTCGCCCCCTCCCCGCGCTGGCGCAGCTCCAGATGCAGCGACTGCACCACGAGGCAACGCCCCTGCAGTACCGCGGAAAGCTCGTCCAGCAGGCGCCTGAGCGGGAAAAGCAGGGCCGTCGTGTCCGCGCTCTCCGAGGGCAGCTCCACCTCCGCCCGGAATCGCGCGGGAGGCTCGAACGCGGGGCGAGGGTCGGGGGCCACCCCCACGGCGCGGTCCAGCGCGTCCACCAGCCACGGCCCGAAGCGCCGGCCCAGGCCGGCCCGGGGCTGGGCCAGCAGGTCGCCGACGGTGCGCAGCCCCATCCCGGCGAGACCGTCCCGGTCCCGCCCCTCCGGCACCAGCACGTCCAGGGGCAGATCCGCCACCGCGCCGGGCAGGGCTTCCCGCGAGGGGCAGTGGCGACAGCTCCCCGAGCGTGCCAGCCATTCCGCGGCCAGCGGCGTGGGAGCGGTGGCCAGCAGGGCATGGTAGCCGAGCCCCTCCAGCCCCTGCCCGACACCGCCCACCAGCTTCTCCAGGCCGCCGAACAAGGCCAGGCTGGCACCGATCTCCAGCAGCATCGCGTCCGGAAGGACGAGACAGACCCGGGAGGTGAACCGCCCGGCCCAGCTCGCCAGCCGCTCCAGCGTGGCCCGCTCGGCCCGCTCGTTGCGGGGCAGCGCCGCGAGACCCGGACACAGGGCCAGGGCCGCCGACAGGCTCAGGCCGGGATGGACTCCGTGCGCCCGCGCCCGCTCATCCGCGAGCACAACCCGCTCGCGCCCGCCGCGGCTCGCGGTCAGCACCGCGGGGGCGGCGCCGGCCTCGTCCAGCCGGGCGGTGCAGTCCAGCCCCAGGCGGGGCAGCCACGCGCAAAGCCAGAGCATGGTGGATCACCGCGGGCCGTCCCCGGAAAACAGGTCCCCCTGGCAGGCGGCCAGGGAGAGATCCGCCGGGCCGCCGCCGCGGCGCTTGTGGATTCGCAGCCGCATGCGGACGCCATGCCCTTCGGTTTCCCGCGCGGGCCCAGCCCCGATGCGCAGGGCCGCGGGAGAGGCCTGCCCGCGGACACCGGACGGCCGGAACAGCAGGCCCAGGCAGGCGCCGGCCTCCGCCGCCAGCTGCAGCCGGCGCAGCGCCCGGGGATCGCACAGACGCGGCCAGGCCAGCACCGCCCCGCAGGTTCCCGAGCGCAGGGCCTGCTCCACCGCCCACAGGGCGTCGTCCTGCCGCCGCGGATGGATCAGCAGGTTGCGTGACAGGTCCATGCCCAGCGCCGCCAGCGCGGGCGCATAGGGGATGTACGGCGGCGCCACCCACGCGATCCAGCGTCCCTGCCGGCTCAGCGCGGCCAGCGCAGGCATCACCAGGCCCAGCTCGCCACCCCCGTCGCGGTCGAACAGGATCTCCGTCAGGGCGCCCCGCGGCCAGCCGCCGCCGGGCAGCTCCGGGTCCAGCGTCGCAAAGCCGGTGGGAACGGCGTCGTCACGGTCGCCCCGCGTGCGGCCGGCACGCCAGAGAGCACCGTGCTGCAACAGTGCCTCGACCCTCTTTTCGGTCACGGTTCTTCCCTCCGGATCACGCCCACGACGCGCCCCTCGATGGCCAGGGGCTCGCGCCGCAGGTCGATTTCGATGGGGCGGAAGTCGGGATTCTCCGGCAACAGCGAGACCCGATGCCCCTGCCTGCGAAAACGCTTGACCGTGACCTCGTCGGCCAGGCGGGCCACGACGATCTGCCCGTCGCACACCTCGCTGGTGCGGTGCACGGCGAGCAGGTCGTCCTCCAGGATGCCGGCGTCGCGCATGCTCATACCGCGCACCCGCAGCAGGTAATCGGCCCGCGGCCGGAACAGGTCCGGTCCCACCCGGCAGTGGCTCTCGACATGCTCCGCCGCCAGCATGGGCGCGCCGGCGGCGACGCGCCCGATCACCGGCAGGCCGGTGTCCTGGCCCCCCCGCAGCCGGATACCGCGCGAAGAGCCCGGCAGGAGCTCGATGGCCCCCTTACGGGCCAGCGCCCGCAGGTGCTGTTCGGCGGCGTTGGCGGAGCGGAACCCCAGGGCCGCGGCGATCTCCGCCCGCGTGGGCGGAAATCCCGAGTCCTCGATATGCCGGCGGATGAGATCCAGCACGGCCTGCTGTCGTCCGGTCAGCGCTTCCATACTGTATATTTATACAGTATCCGGAGGCGGAATCAAGCCCGCTGTCCGGAGGCCGCGCACCGGCGGTACACTGGAACTCCGTTCCGGGATCCCGGCGACGCCGGGGCGCTGACGGACGCGACACGGGCATGGACAACTTCGACGGCAAGCGCTTTCACAACCTGTACCGCTCGCGGCGTCCGCGCCGTTCCGGAGACTTCTTCCGCTGGATGCGCACGCGCAAGCCCGGACACTGGGAACGCCTCACCGACGCCGGCCCCGGACCGGTACCGCCGGCCCGTGTCGAGGGCGACAGGCTGCGCGTCACCGTGGTCAACCACGCCACCGTGCTGCTCCAGACCCGCGGGCTCAACATCCTGACCGACCCCATCTGGTCGGCGCGCGCCAGCATGGCATCCTTCATCGGGCCGCTGCGCTACCGGCCCCCCGGCATCGCCTTTCCTGACCTGCCACCGATCGACCTGGTGCTGGTCAGCCACAACCACTACGACCACCTGGACCTGCCCACCCTGCGCCGCCTGGCGCGCGCACATTCCCCGGCCATCCTGACCGGGCTGGGCAACCGCCGCCCGCTGCAGCGCGCCGGCATCGGCAACGTGGCGGAGATGGGCTGGTGGGATCACCATCGCATGAGCGGCCAGCTCACAGTGCACGCGACCCCGGCACAGCACTGGTCGGGACGCGGCCTGTTCGACCGCAACCGCACTCTCTGGCTCAGCTTCGTGCTGGAGACCCCGGACGGCCCGATCCACTTCGCCGGCGACACCGCCCTGGCCCCGCACTTCGACCTGATCCGCGACCGCTTCGGGCCCATGCGCCTGTCGCTGCTGCCGATCGGCGCGTTCCTCCCGCGCTGGTTCATGCGGGGCGCGCACCTCTCGCCGCGCCAGGCGATCCAGGCCCACCGGCGGCTGTGCTCGCAGACCTCGGTCGCGATCCACTACGGCACCTTCGCCCTAGGCGACGACGGCCAGGAACGCGCGCCCAAGGAACTGATCCGCCTGTGCCGGCGCAACCCGGCGCTGGAGGAGTCGTTCTGGGTCCTGCGGTTCGGGGAGGGGCGGGAAGTGCCGGCGATGGCGGGGAGCGAGGAAGTGTTAAGTGCTAAGCTTTAAGTTAAGAGTGCGGCCCGTCATCGTGCCGCGGCTCCGGCTGCGTCGGCTCGAGGATCGCTGCCGAGGCGGGAGTGTAAACCAGATTGTGTAACTGCCCATGCCTCCATAGGCTGCAATGGAAGACATCAACATGGGCGAGAGCATGGACAAGGAAGAGGAAGCGAAGCTGAAGGCCATGGCCGCGGAGCTGGTCAAGGACGTCAAGTCGGAGAAGGACCTTGGCAAGCTCACCCGGCACCTGAGCAACGGACGCTCTTCACTTAACACTTAACACTGGCCCCATGACCACCGCGACACGACCGGTTTCCGCTGCGGATTCACGGCTCATGGCGCTGCTCCCCCGGCTCCTGCCCGGGGCCTTCGCCGGGCTGCGCCACGGCAGCCTCCGGCGGCTGGAGCGGTTGCGGGCCGCCGGCGGCCCCGCTGTCGCGGGGCAGGTCGATGTCCGGCGGCGGCTGTTCCGGCGGCAGCGGCTCCTCCTGCGCCGACTCGGCCGCCTCCATGTGCTCGTCGAACCCCTCGTTACGCGGGTCCAGTTCGGTCAGTGCCGGGGTCGAGGCCGCCGGCATGGTGACGTACTCGCCCTGGTCGGCCACCGCTACGCTCGCATAGCGGCGCATCTGCAGCCGAACCAGCAGCGCCAGGAACACCAGGCAGGCGGCGCTGAACAGGAACAGACCGGCCGGTCCGACCGCCCGCATGGACACGGCACCCGCGACCGGCCCGATGCAGGTGCCGACGCCGTAAGAGAGCAGCAGCCCGGCGCTGGCGTTGACGACCTGCTCGGTCTCCATGAAGTCATTGGTGATGGCGACACTGACCGGGTACATGCTGGACGCCAGTCCCATGAACACCGCGGCCAGGGGAAACAGCACGGCGTCGGAGTAGCCGCCGAACAGGCCGGCCGCGAGACTCGCGACGGCCGCCAGGGCGGTGAGGCCGATCAGGACCCGGCGGCGGTCGTAGCGGTCGGCCAGGCGCCCGGCCGGCCACTGCAGCACCATGGCGCCGAACACCGCCACGCCCATGAAGATGGAGACCCGGCTGACCGAAAGCCCGCTGCGGGTGGCATAGATCGGCCCGAGGGCCAGGAAGTCGCTGACCACGATGCCGGTAACCAACGCTCCCGCCAGGCCGGACGGCGAAATGCGGTAGAGCTTGCGCAGCGGCAGACGCTCCACCTCGACCAGCAGTGGCGCTTCCGCCCGGGTGAGAGAGAGCGGCACCGCGGACAGCACCATCAGGACCGCCACCAGGCTGAACAGCGCGAAGCCCATCGGGTGCCCGAGGCCGATCATGAACTGGCCCGCCGCCGCGGCGCTGTAGAAGATCAGCATGTACAGCGACAGCAGCCGGCCGCGCGTCTCGTTGGTGGCGCGGGTATTCACCCAGCTTTCGATCACCGTCATCAGGCCGGCGACGCTGAACCCGGTGATGACGCGCAGCACCGCCCAGAACGAGCCGTTGACGTAAATCGGGTGCAACAGCACCGAGGCGCACGCGATGGCGGAGAAGGCCGAGAACGCCCGGATATGGCCAACCCGCCGGATGACCCGCGGCGCGCGCAACGTGCCGATCACGAAACCCAGCGAGTAGAACGCCATGATCACGCCGATTGCGGCCGCGTCGAAGTGCTCCAGCGACAGCCGCATCGACAGCAGCGTCCCCAGCATCGAACTACCGCTGACCAGCAGGGTCAGGCTGGCGAACAGCGCGAGTATGGAGAGGACGACCCGAACCATAGGGGCATTCCCGCGTGCGTGGGTGCTAACGGCGCCGCAGGAACCGAACGGGTGGCCGCGACGTGCGCGAATTCTACTAACCCGGCACGGGGTGACGCCATGTCCCGGGGGGACGCCCCCACGGCGGGCGCAACACCGCCATCGCGGCTCGCGCGCTCCCAGCTCGATGGTCCCGGCCCGCCCCGGCCGCTCTAGCGTTCCCCTGGGCGCCACGCAGCCCGGGCTACAGCCAGGGTTCAGACTTCCCCGCGGCCCTCCCCACGACGGCCCCCGCTCCGCCATTCCACGCCCGCCTCGTCCAGCCGGGCGCAGAACCACTCGCAGGCCTCGCGGGCCAGGGGCTCGGGAGCGCGGAAGCCGAACTCGATCCAGGGCCGCTGCGCATCGATGTGCGGCAGGCTCGCCAGGCGCAGTCCGTCGAAACGCTGCAGTGCCTGGTCCATCAGGGGCACCATGTCGCTCTCGGGCTGGCCGTACACCCGCACCAGGTATTCGGCCCGGTGCGGCTCGCGCGGCAGATGACCATAGCGCTTGTCGAGCACCCATTCCGCCATGGGCCAGGCCATCTCGGGGAAGCCCGGCAGGAAGTAGTGGTGTCCCAGGCTGAAGCCCGGCACCCGGTTGTAGGGGTTCGGCACCAGTTCCGCTCCCTGGGGGAACTCGGCCATGCGGATCCGCTGGGGATAGAGCCTTTCGCCGAACTTGTGCTGCAGGATCTCCACCGCCTCCGGGTGCAGCACGAGAGGCACCCCGGCGGCCTCGGCCGCCGCCTCGCGGGTGCGGTCGTCCGGCGTGGCCCCGATGCCGCCGAAGCTCAGCACCAGGTCGCCGCCGGCGTAGGTTTGACGCAGGGTATCGGCGATCAGCACCGGGTCGTCGCCGATGATCCGGCACCAGTGCAGCTCGAGACCGCGGCGATCGAGCATCCCGATCACGTGCGGCAGGTGCTTGTCGGTGCGCTTGCCGCTGAGCAGCTCGTCTCCGACCAGGATGATGCCGATTCGCATAGTCCCAATTCCGGGTTGCATTGCGGCCCTGTAAGGCCGCGGGACAGTATGCCATACGGCGGCGGGCCCGGTTTGCAATCCCCGGGTAAAGGGGCGATCATTACGCCGCCCTGCCCGGGACCACGTCGGGGGCATGCCGCTTCGCTTATGGCGTCGCACACAAGCGCGAGCGCCCGGCACACGGCCCAGGGCCTGGGTGCCGGCCCCGTTGTGCAGCCAATCCGGCATCGATCGAGGAGGATCACGAGTGCGGATCGACGATGGCTACACGGGCGGGTCCGTCCTGCATCGCGACGAACCAGTCGAGACGGCCCGGCTGGATGAACGCACCGGATTGCATCAAGACCGCTGACCGATCTCCGCCTGCATGTCATCTCAGCCCCAGCCAACGCAGGCCGCATCCCGCGGCCCGGCCAGCGCTTCTAGTCGCGGCGGGGTGCGCCGGACCCTGACCCTGAGCCTGGGTGCGCTGGGCGTCGTGTACGGCGACATCGGCACCAGCCCGCTTTACGCCGTACGCCAGTGCCTGCTCGGCTCGGCCCCGGTGGGAACGGCTCCCGTGGACGTCATGGGCGTGCTTTCCCTGATCTTCTGGGCACTGATCATCGTCGTGTCCACCAAATACCTGCTGGTCATGATGCGCGCGGACAACGAGGGGGAAGGCGGCGTGCTCGCCCTGCTGGCGCTGGTGGATCCCTGGCGGCGCCGCCCGGGCCTGTCGCGGACCGCACTGATCTTCCTGGGCATCTTCGGAACCGCGCTGCTCTACGGGGACGGCATGATCACCCCGGCGATCTCGGTGCTGAGCGCGGTCGAGGGCCTGCAGGTCGCCGCGCCCAACCTGCAGGAGTGGGTCATCCCCCTGACCGTGGTGATCCTGATCGCGCTGTTCCTGCTGCAAAAGCGGGGCAGCGGCGGGATCGGGGCCATCTTCGGCCCGATCATGATCGTGTGGTTCGTCCTGCTGGCGCTGCTCGGCGTCCGGGGGATCGCGCAGAATCCTGCGGTGCTGAGCGCCGTCAATCCCGCCTACGCGATCGACTTCCTGCTCTCGGGCGGCCTTACCGGCTACCTGGTCCTGGGTGCCGTATTCCTGGTGGTCACGGGTGGGGAAGCCCTGTTCGCCGATATGGGCCACTTCGGACGCCTGCCGATCCGCCTGGCCTGGTTCGGGATCCTCCTGCCGGCACTGGTGCTGAACTACTTCGGGCAGGGGGCGGTGATCCTCGACGACCCGGCCAAGGCCGCGCACCCGTTCTACAACCTCGTTCCCGCCTGGGGCACCTACATCATGGTGGGCGTCGCCACCATGGTAACGGTGATCGCTTCGCAGGCGGTGATCGCGGGGGCGTTCTCGCTCGCCCGCCAGGCGATCCAGCTCGGCTACAGCCCCCGCATGAACGTGGTCCAGACCTCCTCCGAGGAGTTCGGGCAGATCTACGTGCCGGTGATCAACTGGATCCTGATGGTCGCCACCATCGCGCTGGTGATCGGCTTCGGATCGTCCAGCAGCCTGGCTGCGGCGTACGGAATCGCGGTCAGCACTACCATGGTAGCGGAAGAGCTGCTGCTACTGTTCGTCATCCTCTACCGCTGGCACTGGCCCGTGCCAGCCGCCCTGGGGATCGTGGCCGTGTTCATGACCGTCGACGGCGCGTTCATGGGCGCGAACCTGTTCAAGGTGCTCGATGGCGGCTGGGTGCCCCTGGGAGTCGCATCGCTGGTGCTGTTCCTGATGATGACCTGGCGCAAGGGCCGCGAGCTCCTGATGGAGAACGTCCGGTCACGCTCCGTGCCGCTGGAGGATTTCCTGAATACCATTGCGCAGCACCAGCCGATCCGGGTACCCGGCACCGCGGTGTTCCTGACCGCTCCCAGCGCCGGGACCCCGGGCGGACTGTTGCACCACCTCAAGCTGAACCAGGTGCTGCACGAGCGCGTGATCCTGCTCACGGTGATCACCCGCGACGTGCCCAGGGTGCCCGCCGCGGAGCGGCTCGAGGTGGAGCCGCTCAAGGCGGGCTTCTATCGCATGCACGTCTACTACGGCTTTATGCAGACCCCGGACATCGCCACCGCGCTGCGCCTGTGCCAGGCATTTGGCCGCATCCCGGACCTGAACCTGGAAAACATCGCCTACTACGCCGACCGGGCCAGCACGGTGGTGGGCGACGACGACGCCCGCATGAAGCCCTGGCGCAAGCGGATTTTCGCCGCCATGGCCCGCAACGCCCAGCGCGCCATCGAGTACTACCGGCTCCCCCCGGGCCAGTCGGTGGAGCTGGGGATTCAGGTGGAGATATGAGGGTTGGTTTTAGGTTTTAGGTGTTAGGTTTTAGGCAAGAAGCGATAAGCCTTGTTGCCCGATTCTCGCGCCCGTCAGGCTTGACTGGCCTCGTCGAAACCCCGGACGCTCCCTGCCAGAGCACGAGATGGGAAGGTCCACCCACGCCGCTCTTGCCTAAAACCTAACACCTAAAACCTAAAACCGACCCTGGCGGGGCGGCCAAAAGGCCGCCCCGCCAGGGTCTTATTCCGCTCTCACCCACCCAAACTGCTCCACCGACTGCATCAGGTCGCTCTCAGTGGCGATGCCCGTGATCTCGCCGTCGCGTTCCACCACCAGCCGCCGGACGTTGTGCTTCATCATCGACTCGACGCACTCGCTGAGCGGGCAGTCCGAATCGACCTTGAGCAGCGGTCGGCTGGTGATCTCGCGCACGCGCACCTCGGCCGAATTCCGATTGGCCTGCATCACCCGCGAGAGCACGTCGCGATGGGTCATGATGCCCCAGCCCTCGCCATTCCCGGGCCGCACCAGCAGGCTGCTGATGCCCTTGCGCCGCATCAGCTGCATGGCCTCGTCGACACTCGCGTCGCCGGCGATGGTCACCAGTTTGCGGCTCATGATGTGGCCCACCGTGGTCGGCTTGCGGCCACTGGCCAGCATTTCCTCCACGGGTTCCTGCATACGCCGGCGTTCGCGTTCGCCCCGCTCCTGCTCGATGCGGCGCCGGCGCTCCTCGCGCATGGCCTCGGGGTCGGTGCCGCCCCGCATGCGCTCGATCAGGGCGTCGGCGAAGGCGCTGGTGGGCACCTCCCGGGCGCCTTCCATCTGGCGCGCGAAGTCATAGGTCACGATGCCCGCCCGCACCACGTCCTGGTACGCCGCGCGCACCAGGTCGGCGGCCTCCTTCCAGCCGATGTACTCCAGCATGTCCAGACCGCTGAACAGCAGGGAGCCGGGATTGACCTTGTCCTGGTTGGCGTACTTGGGCGCGGTGCCGTGGGTCGCCTCGAACACGGCCACGTTGTCGCCCATGTTCGCGCCCGGCGCGATGCCGATGCCGCCGACCTGCGCGGCGACGGCGTCCGAGAGGTAGTCGCCGTTGAGATTCATGGTGGCGATGACGTCGAACTCCTCCGGGCGCAGCAGCATGAGCTGGAAGATGATGTCGGCGATCCGGTCCTTGATCACGATCCGGCCCTCGGGGACCTTGCCGCCATGGAGCTCGTAGAGCTCGTCCTCGGTCACCGTCCGGTCGCGGAATTCCTCGCGCGCCAGCTCGTAGCCCCAGTTACGGAACGAGCCCTCGGTGTACTTCATGATGTTGCCCTTGTGCACCAGGGTGACGCTCTCGCGGCCGTGCTCGATGGCGTACTCGATCGCCTTGCGCACCAGCCGCTTGCTGGCGTAGGGGCTGATCGGCTTGACCCCCAGGCCGGCGTCGTCGAAGAAGCGCGCGCCGAGATCGTCGCGCAGGAAATCCGCCAGCCGGCGGTTCTCCTCGCTGCCGGACTGGTACTCGATGCCGGCGTAGACGTCCTCCGTGTTCTCGCGGAAGATCACCACGTCGACCTTCTCCGGCTCGCGCAGCGGCGAGGGGACGCCGGTATAGTGCCGAACCGGGCGTACGCAGGCGTACAGATCCAACTGCTGGCGCAGGCTCACGTTCAACGAGCGGAAACCCTCGCCGACCGGGGTGGTCAGCGGGCCCTTGATCGCCACCACCAGGTCCCGGATCGCCTCGAGGCTCTCCTCGGGGAAGTAGTCGCCGTCGTAGAGCCCGGCGGCCTTCTCGCCCATGAACACCTCGCACCAGTGGATCCGGCGCTTGCCGTCGTAGGCCTGGGCGACCGCCGCGTCCCACACGCGCATCGCTGCGCGCGTGATGTCCGGCCCGATGCCGTCACCCTCGATATAGCCGAGAACCGGGTTGTCGGGTACTTCAAGGCGGTTGTCGCGAACCGTAATGCGCTGACCGTCGTCCGGCATGCGGATGTGTCGATAGGCCATTCGTGGTTCCCCTTTTCGGTTAGCCATCGGGGCACGCCCGCGGGGATCGCCCGCGGCGTGTCGTGTGGTCGTCCGGCGAGCTTCGCGGCGCCAAGGATCAAAACCCGCGGGTTTTCCAGGCCGGCCCGGGAAAAGGCCGCGAGGGTCGCCTCGTGTATGCCCGTCAATGCACCGGTGCCGGCCGGCCGATCCGGCGGAAGGTCCGGTAGTCTTCCAGGATCGCGTCGTGATCGAACACCAGCGGCGGCGCCCGATCCGGGTGATGGACCGCCACGTGGCGGGCGTCGTCGGCCGCGCGCGGCTCGCCGTCCGCCTCGGCCACGTAGACGACGCTGGCGGTGTGTCCGCGCGGGTCCCTGTGCGGATCGGAATAGCACCCCAGCAGTGCGGTCAGGCGCACCGTCAGCCCGGTCTCCTCGCGGGCCTCGCGGCGGGCGGCATCCTCTACCGTCTCGCCCTGGTCCACGAAGCCGCCGGGCAGCGCCCAGCCGCGGGGCGGGTTGCGGCGCTCGATGAAGACGACCGGACGATCCGGACGATCGCGCAGCTCGATAATTATATCGGTGGTCAGCAGTGGAGTGACAGGTCGGCTCATGACATTCACCCGTTGCGCTGCTTGAAACGAATCAGCTCGCGGCGCTGCTTCTTGTCCGGACGCCCCCTCGGGGGCCGGGGTGCGCTGAGCCGTTCGGCACGCCGGCGGGCACTGATCTCCTCGCGCCCGCTCCGGCTCTCCGGCGTCTCCCGGTAAAGCTGCTCCGCCGTTCGCGCCGGACCGCGGCGCTCGCTCAGGCCCACGACCTCGATCTCGAAGCGGTACGGCCCCTTGGTGACGGTGACCCGATCGCCCGGCTGCAAGGCGTGCGCCGGCTTCACTCGCTGGCCGTTGACGTGCACCTTGCCGCCCTTGACGGCGTCGCTGGCGAGCCCGCGGGTCTTGAAAAAGCGCGCGGCCCAAAGCCACTTGTCCATCCGCACCCGCGCGAAGTCGGTCGTCATGCCGCGTCGCTTTCTCCTCGGCCGCCCCGTTCCTGCTCCCTTACTGCTGCGACAATATACACTTCCAAATGGTCTAGATGTCCCGTGCCGGTTACGACCCCCGGGCCGCGGTGCGGCTCCAGGCGATGTTCGTCAAGCTCGACCGGAACCGCGAACGGGATTGGCTGCAGGGCCTGTTCGCCTCGCATCCACCCTCCCGCGCGCGGGTGCAGGCCAACCGCGAAACCGCGGCCCCGCTGCCCACCGCCACGGCCCATGACGCCCTGGGCACCCTGGCCTCGCAGCGCGGCGACCGGGAGGCGGCCATCTCCACCCTACCGGGTCGCCGCGCAGTCGGATTCGGCGGCCGACAGACACGCGGCCGGCGTCCTTCGCCGGCCCGGTGTCCGCTGACGGGGTCGTCCCCGGCTTGCGCTGCGCCCGCGCCGGCGGAATACTCCGGACGATGCCCGCCGTCGCGGGCGCCGCGCGGGAGCAAGACCGACCGTGAGCCGCGGGCCAGCCGGAAAGCCCGAATTCCGCCGGAGCGCAGCGGTGATGGCGCTCGCGGGCGCCGCGACCCTGCTGCTCTCCGCCTGCGCGCCGTTTCCCGGCAGCAGTGTTGCCGATATGCGCGCCACCGCCGCGAGCCGCCGAAGCGGCGACCCGTGGCTGCGCGACCCGCGGAGGGATGCGCGACTGCGGCGCGAGGTCGTGATGCAGGCACTGGCGGAGCTCGACCGGCCGTATCGCTGGGGCGCGGAAACCCCTCGCCGGGGCTTCGACTGCAGCGGACTGATCCAGTACGCCTACGCCCGGGTTGGGATCCATGTGCCCCGCACCGCGCACCGACAATACGCCGACGCGGCGCGCCTGCTGTATTCGATGAACGAACTCGAGCCGGGCGACCTGGTATTCTTCCGCATCGACGACCGCATATCCCACGTCGGCATGTACATCGGCAACGACCGCATGATCCACTCCCCTTCCCGCGGCGAGCACGTGCGCATCGAGCGCCTGGACAAGCGGTACTGGCGGCGGCGCTTTGCCGGCGCCGCCCGCTACATCCCCTGACGGCGCGCGCGCCGGTCGAAGTCGACCGCGGGCCCGATCGGCACGACGCCCGTGGGATTGATCGGCGGGTGGCTGGTGTAGTAGTGGCGCCTGATGTAATCCAGGCTCACGGTTCCCGCCACACCGGGGAACTGATAAGCGAGACGTACAGGTGGTAGCGGCCGGCCGCGGCCGGAAAGCCGGAGCTGCCGTCCGCCGTGACGCGGTCACGGAACCGGGTCTGCGGCCGGACGAAGCGTCCCCCGGTGCGCGGTGTGTCGTACCGGCCGGTATGCCATTGACCGTCCTCGAGGTAACCCATCTGCTCACTCCGCGCGGCATTCGCAAAGCGCGTAGATATGTCTCGGATCCCGGGTCAGCAGCAGGCGCAGCGGGCGCGGCGTGCTCACCAGCGCGTTGCGCATCCAGCCCGGGACCACCGAGGCCAGCGCGCCCCGGGGAGCCGCGCCCCCCAGCCAGGCGATGATGCGGTTGCCAAGGCTCAGGGGCTGACGGATGTAGCTGCGGCGATACTCGCCCGGCTTGAGCCCCGCCATCTTCGCAGCCTCCTTCACCGCCTGGCCGAGACCGCCGAGCTGATCCACCAGGCCGTTCTTGACCGCCGCCTCGCCGCTCCATACGTGGCCCTGCGCGATCTTCTGCACCGCGGCCGGCGTCATTCCGCGCGCCTGCGCGACCCCCTCCACGAACTGGTGGTAGGTGTGATCGACCATCTCCTGGATCGCCCGCCCCGCCTCGGGGCTGAGCGGCCGATCGAGGCGCATTCCGCCGGCCAGCCGGGTGGTCCCGACCCCGTCCGAGTGCACCCCGATCGCCGCCAGGCTCTTCTGCAACGTCGGCACCATGCCGAAGACCCCGATGGAGCCGGTGAGCGTGGTCGGGCTGGCGAGGATCCGGTTGGCGTCCATGGAGATCCAGTACCCGCCGGACGCGGCGAGGCTGCCCATCGAAACCACCACGGGCTTGCCCGCCTTGCGCGTGAGCTGAACCTGGCGCCGGATGATCTCGGCTCCGAAAGCGCTGCCGCCGGGACTGTCCACCCGCAGGACCACCGCCTTTACAGCGTCGTTCCGGCGCGCGCGCCGGATCAGGCCGGCCATGTTGTCGCTCGAGATCGCGCCCGGCACGTTCCTGCCGTCCACGATCATACCGCTGGCGACGATGATGCCCACCTCGCCTTTCGGATGCTTCGGCTGGCCCTGGCCGCGGGTCGCGGCGAGGTAGTTCTGGTCGCTGATGTGGCGGAAGGGTACGCGGGCACTGCCGTCGCCGGCGCCGACGATGCCGGCGATCTTGTGATCCAACTGGTCGTGGGTCTCAAGGCCGTCCAACAGGCCCTGCTTTACGGCCAGCTCACCACTGTCACCCCCGACCCGCGAGAGCAGGCTGGCATAGTGATCAGCGTAATTCTGGATGGTCCCGGGCTGTAGGCCACGCGCCTTCTGCACGTCCGTGACGTAGGAATGCCACAAGTCGTTGAGCCACGCCCGGTTGTCCTCGCGCGCGGCGGGCGACATGTCATTGCGGATGTACGGCTCGACCGCGGACTTGTACTTGCCCACCCGGAACACGTGGACGTCCACCTTGAGCTTGTCCAGCAGGCCCTTGTAGTAGTCGTTGTACATGCCGAAACCCCGGATGATCAGGTTGCCCATCGGATCCATGTACGCCGCGGTAGCCTGGGACGCCAGGTAGTACTGGTCCTGGTCGTAGTTGTCCGAGTAGGCGAAGATCTTCTTGCCCGCCTTGCGGAAAGCGCGCATGGCCCGACCGATCTCCTGCAACTTGCTCAGCCCCCCGTGGCCCATGTCGCTCAGATCCAGCACGGCAACCCGGATGCGCCGGTCGTGGGCCGCGCGATGCAGCGCCGTAACCAGGTCGCGCACGCGGGTATCCCGGTGCTGCTGGCCCAGCAGGTTGTCCACCGCCTGGTCCGCAGGGTTGCTTCCGTACTTGTCCACCAGGTTGCCCCGGGGAGCGAGCACCAGGGCCGCCTTCTGCGGCACGGAGGGCCCGATGTCCCCGCGCAGGCTGACCACGATGATCGCGATGATCAGCAGGAACAGGAGATTGGTGATGATGCGCCGGAGAAGGTCCAGCCCGCGCACAAAACCGGACAAGACCCGCCAGACGGGGTGGGCGCGCTTGGCCATGTACTTTCCTTGTCTGGGGACGGTCGGGGTTGCCGCTCCGGAGCCCGGAGCAACGACCCCGCTCGCTATGCTATGCCATGCCGCCGGGTCACGCAAAAGGCGCCGGGAGCGGCTCGCCCGGTGGTCCGGGCTATTGCTTGTGAGACATTCCGTCGGGTCCCTGCCCGCGCTTTGCCGACAGCTTCGCCTCCACCCGGTGCAGGGCCGTGCGTAGCAACGCGCTGCGCGAAGGGTCGCTGGTGGCGGCCAGCAACTTGCGGTAGACACGCGCGGCATCCGCCAGATCGCCGCCCCTGGCCAGGGCGCGGGCCGCGTGGTAGCGCGCCGTCTGGGCCCAGTCGTCCATCGCGTTGCGGCTCTCGAGCGTGGCCGAAAGCAGATAGTCCCGTGCCGCCTGCAGGGGATGCCCCAGGCTCTTCTCCGAGTCACCCATCCAGAACAGGATCCGCCGGTGCTGCTGCGTGCTCATGCCCTTGCCGAGCAGCGCGCGGAACAGTGCCAGCGCCTGCCGGTCATGCCCGGCCGCCTGCAGGGCGAACAGCACCTGGATGAAGTGGTCGGCATCCGGGCCAGGCAGCTTGTCCCGGCTTTTCAACACCGACTGCAGCACCTGCGCGCCGGCGTCCGGATGGCCCGCGAGCACCAGTACCCGCGCGCGCCGGAGCTGCCAGTCGAGCCCGTCCGAGCCGGGCGGCGCCTGGGGCAGGTTGCGCATCAGCCGCGACGCATCGCGCAGATCCCCTACCGCGACCATCTGCTCTGCCAGCAGTGCCCGCCCCTGTGGCGGCACGGCCGCAAGCATGCCGCCGCGTCCCTTCCCCATGTACAGCGCCTGCAGCACCAGCCCGCCGTCGTGCTGCCCCGCGAGCACCCGAATCAAGCGGCTGTGCGCGCGCCCCCGGTTGTCCTTGTCCGGCGACCGGGTGGCGATGACAGCGTAGACGGCCTCGGCATGCAGCGGGTGCTTCTTCGCCAGCGAGGCCCCCAGCTTGAACCAGGCCGGGTCGTCGCCAATCACGAGCTGGCGGGCGTTGCCGATACTCTCGCCCCGCCGGGTCAGCAGCTGCCAGAGATCGCCCCGCGGCGGGAACAGCGGATCGCTACGGGCGTCACGCGGTGCCACCGCGACCGCCTCCTCGCTGGCCTGCAGGGCGGCATCCGGTTTCTCGGCTTGCGCGTCGGCCCGCGCCGCCAGGCGCCAGCCATCGCGCCCCAGCAGCGGGCTGTCCCCGGCGTTTATGGCGATCTTGCGGGCCCGCGTGGCGATCCGGGCAGGTGACGGCTTGCCGATATCCAGCTCCGCGCGCAAGCGGAGCAGCGTCGAACGCGGATCTTCCAGCCCCCTCAGCAGGTCCGCCGCCGCGCTCGCCTTGTTCGCCCGGATCAGCACCCGCGCCTGCCAGCGCCGCAGCTCCGGCCGCGACAGGCCATGGTCGTGGCGATAGCGCTGGATGGCGATGGCGGCATCGGCATAGTCGTCGGCCGCGAGGTAACTGCGGATGACCAGGCGGCGCCACTGTGCCACCGCAGCAGCGGACGGCTTGCCCGCCGGATGCCACAACAGTCCGCGCAGAACGTGGCGGGCCTTAGCCGGCCGGTGACTCTGCAGCAGGGCACGCGCCAGCTGGGTGCGGGCCCACTGGCGGTACGGTACGGGCGCCGACTGCGGCAGCGCCCGGACACGATGGATGATCTGCGGCCACCATTGCCGGGATTCGAGCACGTGAATGCGCTCGCGTTCCCACCGCACCCAGGCCGGCTGGTCGGGATGCAGCTCCGACTGGTTCTGGTCGATCAGCTGCAGGGCCAAGCGCGAAGCACCGCTGGCCGCGATATCGCGCACCTGCCCGAGCGACGCGGCGCGGGCGGTCGGCCCGCACAGAGTCGCCAGCGCGATCAGCCCGGCGAGGACCAGGCTCCGCCCGGCCGGGGCGCTCACACGCCGTCCCCGCGGCCGGGCGTGCCGGACAGGCGGACGCCGGGGCGCACGGATCAGGCCTTGCGCTTGCCGACCTTTTCCTTGATCCGGGCCGCCTTGCCCTGGCGTTCCCGCAGGAAGTAGAGCTTGGCCTGGCGCACGTCGCCGCGCCGCTTGACCTGGATGCTCTCGACGGTCGGGCTGTGGGTCTGGAACACCCGTTCCACGCCCTCGCCGTGCGTGGTCTTGCGAACGGTGAAGGAAGAATTCAGGCCGCGGTTGCGCTTGCCGATCACCACGCCCTCGAACGGCTGCAATCGCTCGCGATTGCCTTCCTTCACGCGCACCTGCACCAGCACCGTGTCGCCTGGAGCGAACGCCGGCAGATTGTCCTTCATCTGCTCGGCTTCGAGCTCCTTGATGATGTCTGTCATGGGTCTCGCCCCTTGTCGCCAGTTCGGCCACTGCATGATCAATCGCGCTCCGGACCATGCCTCGCGCATCGTCCGAAGCCACCGGATCGAGCCTCGTCGAGCCGGATCCACGACGCCCCCCGGGACGCTGCGGTTCGTCCGGAGCTTCGTCAGCTATCCCGTTCGCGCACGAACTCGTCCAGCAGCGCCTGCTGCTCCGCGTCCAGCGTCCTGCCCTCGAGCAGGTCGGGCCGCCGCAGCCAGGTCCGGCCGAGCGCCTGCTTGAGCCGCCAGCGCCGCACCGCGGCGTGATCCCCACTGAGGAGCACGGTCGGCACGGCCATGCCGTCCAGGTCCTCCGGGCGGGTATAGTGCGGATAATCGAGCAACCCGTCCCAGAACGAGTCCTGGGCCGCCGATGTCTCGTCGCCCAGGGCTCCCGGCAGCAAACGCGTTACCGCGTCGATCGCCACGATCGCCGCGGGCTCGCCGCCGCTCAGGACGTAATCGCCGAGCGAGATCTCGCTGTCGACCTCGCTCGCGACCACGCGTTCGTCGACGCCCTCGTACCGGCCCGCGAGCAGGATCAGCCGCTCAGACCGGCTCCAGCGCCGCGCCAGCTCCTGCCGGAAGCGCTCGCCCTGGGGACTCAGGTACACCACCGGCGCTGCCCGACCCGCGCCCCGGGCCGCGCGGATCGCCTCGCGCAGCGGCTCCGCCTTCATCACCATGCCCGGCCCGCCGCCGTAGGGCCGGTCGTCCACCGTGCGGTGCCGGTCCCGGGCGAAGTCCCGGGGGTTCCAGGTGTGCACCGCCAGAAGCTCCCGCTCCACGGCCCGGCGCACAATGCCGAACCGGGTGACGGCCTGCACCAGCTCCGGGAACAGGGTCACCACATCGACCCGAAGCATGGGCGCCTCCCCGTCAGAAGTCGGGGTCCCAGTCCACGACCATGACCCCGTCGTCCAGATCGACTTCCGTCACAACCCGGCCCGGAAGAAACGGGATCAGGCGCTCCCGCTCGCCCCGTACCACCAGCACATCGTTAGCGCCGGTTTCCATCAGTCGGCCGACGCATCCCAGCTCGCGGCCCGCGATGGTGCGGACCCGGAGCCCCTCCAGGTCCGCCCAGTAATATTCCCCTTCCGCCAGCGGCGGAAGCTCGCCCCTGCCGACCGCGATGCGCGCTCCCGTGAGGGCCACCGCGGCGTCCCGGTCGTCGCAGCCTTCCAGGTGCGCGACGATGCCCTTGCCCTGCACCCGTCCCTCGATCAGTCGCAGCGAGCGCCACCGACCGCTGCCGCCGAGTTGCCAGACCGGGTAGTCGAGGATGTTCTCCCGGGGCCGGGTGTCGGAATGCACCTTCACCCAACCGCGCACTCCGAACAGGCCGGCGACCCGACCAAGAACCACGCGACGCTCGTCGCCGCGCCCGCTCATCCCGGCATCCGCGCGGGGATCAGCTCTCGCCGCTGGCCGCCCCGGCCTGTTCCGTGTCACCTTCTGCGGGCGTCGCGGCAGCGGCAGCGGCCTGCTTGAGCAGGCTGTTGACTGTCTCGGAGGGCTTCGCACCCTGGGAAATCCAGTACCGGGCCCTTCCGGTGTCGAGCCGAAGCCGCTCGTTGTCACCCATCGCCACCGGGTTGTAGAAGCCGAGACGTTCGATGTAGCGGCCGTCGCGGCGGCTGCGGCTGTCCGTCACCACGATGTGGTAGAACGGGCGCCTCTTGGCGCCGGTGCGGGACAAGCGGATGGTTACCATGTAGCTGCTTACCTCTCGAATTCGCTCACGCGCGTCCGCCGCGGCCCGCGGGCGGCATCACGGGCCGCGATTAAACCGCGCATTTTACCGGAATTGCCGCAGAAGTGAAGAGAAACCCGCCGGCCCGCCACGGATCAGAACGGCACGCCGGGGGGACGGCCGCCCGACATGCCCCGCAGCATCCTGGCCATCCCGCCTTTGCCCATCTTCTTCATCATCTTCTGCATCTGGGTGAACTGCTTGAGCAGCCGGTTGACGTCCTGCACCTGGGTACCGGACCCGGCGGCGATGCGGCGCTTGCGGGATGCCTTGATCACGGCCGGGTGGTGGCGCTCCTGGGGGGTCATCGACTGGATGATGGCGACCGTGCGCCGGACCTGACGGTCATCCATCTGGTTCTCCACGCCCTTGGGCAGTGCGCCGGCACCGGGCATCCTGTCGAGGATGCCGCGGATGCCGCCCATGCGCTGCATCTGCTCCATCTGCTCGCGGAAGTCCTCCAGGTCGAAGCCCTTGCCCTTGCGCAGCTTGCGCGCCAGCCGGTCGGCCTGCTCGCGGTCGACCTTGCGCTCAGCCTCCTCGACCAGGCTGAGCACGTCGCCCATGCCCAGGATTCGCGACGCCAGGCGGTCCGGGTGGAATGGTTCGAGGCCGTCCGGCTTCTCGCTCAGGCCCAGGAACTTGATCGGCTTGCCGGTGACGTGACGGATCGACAGCGCCGCACCGCCGCGGGCGTCGCCGTCGACCTTGGTCAGGATCACGCCGGTCAGCGGCAGCGCTTGATCGAAGGCGGCCGCGGTCCGGGCAGCGTCCTGACCGGTCATGCTGTCGACCACGAACAGCGTCTCCACCGGCGCGACCGCCTCGTGCACCCGGCGTGCCTCGTCCATCATCGGCTGGTCAATATGCAGCCGGCCGGCGGTGTCCACGATCAGGACCTCGACGAAGCTGCGCCGGGCCTGATCCAACGCGCCACCGGCAATCGCCACCGGATCGCCGCCCGCTTCGGCGGGATAAAAACCCGCGCCGACCTGGCCCGCCAGCGTCTCCAGCTGCTCGATCGCGGCCGGGCGCCGGACGTCACAGCTGACCAGCATGACCTTCTTGCCCTCCCGCTCGATCAGGTACAGCGCCAGCTTGGCCGCGGTTGTGGTCTTGCCGGCGCCCTGCAGGCCGGCGAGCATAATCACCACCGGGGGGCGCGCGCGCAGGTTGAGCGGCACGGAGGCCTCGCCCAGCACCCGCACCAGCTCGTCGTTGACGATCCGCACCAGCGCCTGCCCCGGGGTCAGGCTGCGGCTGACCTCGGTACCCAGGGCGCGCCCACGGACGTGCTCGATGAAGTCCCGCACCACCGGCAGCGCCACGTCCGCCTCCAGCAGCGCCATGCGTACCTCACGCAGGGTGTCGCGGATGTTGTCCTCGGTCAGGCGCCCCTGGCCACGGAGGTTCTTGAGGGTACGGCCGAGGCGATCACTCAGGCTGTCGAACATGCGTCACCGGGATTTGGTTCGGGATGGATGCGGCGTGCCGGCGCCTTGCTCCGGCACGCCGATACTATACCGACAATGCTCTCCCGGGGGACAGGGGCGCGGCCACTCGCCCCTCCGGGGACTCCCGGCCGGGGCAACGGGCGTGTCGCGCATTGCCGGCCCCTTGTTGGCCGCTCCGGACGATCCCGGCTGCCGTGCATGCCGTGCCACCGCACCCCATGCCCGCGGGATGTGGCATTACGCTCGATCAGGTTAGTATGCAAGCATCCGGCGTTACTTGGGACACGCATACCTCCAAGATGATTCCCTTCCTGGCGAGCAGCCTGACCTTCGTCGCGTACATCACCGCAACCGCCCTGCTGGTCGCCCGCCTGCGGCGCCTCGCGCGCGGCCTGAACGCGTCGCGTTGGCCGCCTCTGGTCAGTGCCGCCGCCGGGCTGGCCATACACACCTGGATCCTTTCGGCCACGGTGTTCGGCCCGCGAGGGATTCACCTGGGCCTGTTCAACGCTGCCTCGCTGATCGCCTGGCAGATCGTCCTGCTGCTGCTACTGGCGAGCACCCGCCGCCGGGTCGAGAACCTCGGCCTCATGGTCCTGCCACTGGCGGCCGCCGTGGTACTGGTCGGCCCGCTCGTCGCCGGGACCCAGCCGGTGCCGGAGCACAGCGACTGGCGCGTCGACGCCCATATCCTGGTCTCGGTGCTGGCATTCAGCCTGCTCGCTCTGGCCATGGCGCAGGCAATCCTGCTGTCCGTCCAGGAACGGTCGCTCCGGCACCACCAGCCGGGCGGCTTCATCCGCGCGCTGCCGCCGCTCCAGACGATGGAGGACGTGCTGTTCCAGATGCTGTGGACCGGCTTCGTCCTGCTCAGCCTGGCACTGGCCAGCGGCCTGCTGTTCGTGCACAACCTGGTGGCCCAGCACCTGGTGGACAAGACGGTGCTGTCCTTCGCTGCCTGGCTGGTATTCGGAATCCTGCTCTTCGGGCGCTGGCGCTTCGGCTGGCGCGGGCGCATCGCAGTACGCTGGACCATGGGCGGCGGCGTCGCCCTGATCCTGGCCTATTTCGGCAGCAAGTTCGTACTGGAGATGCTGCTGGGCAAGTCCTGGGGCTGAGCGGCGGCGGGTCGAGGCGCCGCGCGACGCCCCAGCCGCCGATTCTGCCTGCGATACGGGTGAGGTAATTTGCAAGACATACCGCTGAGCATGATGGCCGGTGTCCTGGTCCTGATGCTGGTCCTGTCGGCCTTCTTCTCCGGCTCGGAGACTGCGCTGATGACGCTGAACCGGTACCGCATGCGCCACCTGGCCCGTGCCGGGCACCGGGGCGCGATCCTGGCCGAGCGTCTGCTGCGCCAGCCCGACCGCCTGATCGGCCTGATCCTGCTGGGCAACAACCTTGCCAATGTCACCGCCTCGATGCTCAACACGCTGATCGCGCTGCGCCTATTCGGCGAGGACACCCTGGCCATCGCCACGGGCATCCTGACACTGCTGATCCTGATCTTCTCGGAGGTGGCGCCCAAGACTCTGGCGGCCCTGCGTCCGGAGCTGCTGGCCTACCCGGCGGCCTTCGTCTACTGGCCGCTGCTGAAGGTCACCTACCCGCTGGTCTGGTCAGTGAATTTCATCGCCAACGGGCTGCTGTGGCTGTGCGGGGTGCGCACCTCGAGCGCCGGCGGACAGGATCTCAACGCCGAGGAGCTGCGCACCGTGCTGATGGAAGCGGGCGCCATGATCCCCAAACGGCACCAGAAGATGCTGCTGAGCATCCTGGACCTGCAGAAGGCCACCGTGGAAGACATCATGGTGCCGCGCAACGAGATCAGCGGCATCGATATCAGCGACAGCTGGGAAGAGATCCTGTCGCAGCTGCGCAGCAGCCAGCACACCCGCCTGCCCGTCTACGAGGAGAGCATCGACAGCATCATCGGCATGGTCCACCTGCGCCGCATCCTCAACCGGCTGGCTCTGGGCAAGCTGGACAAGGAGAGCCTTGTGGAGATGACCCGCGAGTGCTACTTCGTGCCGGAGGCGACGCCGCTCAACACCTGCCTGCTCAACTTCCAGCGCCAACAGCGCCGCATCGGGCTGGTGGTCGACGAGTACGGCGACATCCAGGGCCTGGTGACGCTGGAGGACATCCTCGAGGAGATCGTGGGCGAATTCACCACGGACCCGGCGCACGCGGTGCGGGACGTCTACCCGCAGGAAGACGGAAGCTTCCTGGTCAACGCCACCGCCAACGTCCGCAGTCTCAACCGCAGCATGGGCTGGGACCTGCCGTCGAGCGGACCGAAGACCCTCAACGGACTGATCATCGAGCACATGGAGACGATCCCCGATCCCGGCACCAGCATCCGCATCGGCGACTACGCGATCGAGATCATCCAGACCCAGGGCAATGCCGTTAAGACGGTCCGGGTACGACCGGGTGCGCCCGCGGTGCGCCCCCCGGATCGCGGCGCCGGATAAGGCCCGGCCCGGCCGAGTCCGCTCAGAAGGAATCCAGCGCCTCCGCCAGGTTCTGCACCGCGACCACCTCGAGGCCGCGCACCCGCCCGGCGCGGGGAGCGTTCGCCCGCGGCACCACGGCGCGGGAGAAGCCCTGCTTGGCTGCCTCACGCAGGCGCTCTTCGCCGCCCGGTACCGGCCGGATCTCGCCTGCCAGGCCGACCTCCCCGAATGCCACCGTGTCGCGCGGCACCGGCCGGTCGCGCAAGCTCGAGAGCACCGCCAGCAGGACCGGCAGGTCAGCGGCGGTCTCGCCGACCCGCATGCCGCCCACCGCGTTGACGAACACGTCCTGGCCGAAGGTGGCAATGCCGCCGTGGCGGTGCAGCACGGCGAGCAGCATCGCCAGCCGGTTCGAGTCGAGGCCGAGAGTCACCCGCCGCGGGTTGGACAGGTGGCTCTCGTCCACCAGCGCCTGCAGCTCCAGCAGCAGGGGCCGGCTGCCCTCGCGCACGCAGGTGATCACGCTGCCCGACACCTGCGCGTCGTGCCTGGAGAGGAAGATCGCCGAGGGGTTGCTCACTTCCCGCAGGCCGGTGTCGGTCATAGCGAACACCCCCAGCTCGTTGACCGCGCCGAAGCGGTTCTTGGCAGCCCGTACGATGCGGAAGCGGCTGGTGGCATCGTTCTCGAAGTACAGCACGGTGTCGACCATGTGTTCCAGCACCCGGGGACCGGCGATGTTGCCTTCCTTGGTTACGTGCCCGACCAGCAGTACCGAGGTCCCGGTCTGCTTCGCGTAGCGCACCAGCCGGGCGGTACTCTCGCGCACCTGGGCGACCGCCCCGGGCGCCGAGTGCAGGGCCTCCGTGCGCATCGTCTGCACCGAATCGATCACCATGACCTGGGGACGCTGCCGCGCGGCAACCTCGAGCACGCGCTCGACGCTGGTCTCGGCCAGCAGCATCAGCGGGATGTCGGGCAGGCCCAGGCGGTCGGCGCGCAGGCTGATCTGCTGCAGCGATTCCTCGCCCGCCACGTAGATTGCGCTCAGACGGTCCCGCAGCGCAGCCAGGACCTGCAACAGCAGGGTCGACTTGCCGATGCCAGGATCCCCGCCGATGAGCACCACCGAGCCGGCGACCAATCCCCCGCCCAGCACCCGGTCGACCTCGGCCAGGCCGGTTTGCGTGCGTTCCCCCGCGCTCCGGCTGACTTCGGGCAGGGACCGCAGGTCCGCCGCGGCGCCGGCATAGCCCGCGCGCCGGCCGTCCGGCGCCACCGGCGGTGCCTCCACGCTCTCCTCGAGGCTGTTCCAGCTGCCGCACTCCGGACACTGCCCCGCCCACTGCAGGGTACTGCCGCCGCATTCGCGGCAGCGGAACAAGATCCTGTTCTTCACCTTCGCCATTGCCCGTCCCGTCCGCGTCCACTCCACCGGATCATGCTACTACGGGAGTGCGATGCTGCGGACCGAAGGCAGGGCAGCGCCTCGCCCAAGAGCAAGACCGGCGTCCGCCGGATAATATGCCACGCGTCGCGGCGGTGCCTCGCCGGGCCGGGCCGCCCGGTGCGGCGCTTTGACAGGCGGGGTAACCGGGTTACTATTTCGGCAATGCGGCAATACCGGGGCGGCCCGGCCCGGCGGGCCCTCGACCCGTCGCACGGGGCACCCGGGGCCACCGCGCGAGGATGCCCGGACGGGGCCGCCCGCCGGCGTCGCCAACCGGCAGCCGGCCGAAGATGCCTGCGACGTCCCGCGCCGCTGCATACCGGGAGCCCTGGAATGCGTCTTGTCGACAGCCTGCAGTTCTCCGGCCATACCGACCCTGGCCGCGTGCGTTCGCACAACGAGGACAGCATTCACATCGACGCGGCCAACGGGCTGGTGGTGCTGGCCGATGGCATGGGCGGCTACCGCGCCGGCGAGGTGGCGAGCGCGATCGCCGTGCGCAGCATCCGGGATTTCATCGTCAACGGGCTTGGGGGCCTGGCAGCGGGCGGCGACGGGGACGTCGGCGAATACAGCCCCGAAGCTCAGCTCGTGCGCCACGCCATCATGCACGCCAACCGGGAGATCGTCTCCGCCGCCAGGCGCGAGACCCGTTACGAGGGCATGGGAACGACCGTGGTGGCAATGCTGTTCCACGACGCCCGTGTCACCATCGGCCACGTGGGCGACTCGCGCGCCTATCGCCTGCGCGGTGAGCAGCTCGAGCAGCTCACGATCGACCACTCGCTGCTGCAGGAGCTGGTTTCCCGGGGCGTCTACACCGCCGAGGAGGCCCAGAGCTCCCCTAACCGGAACATCGTGACCCGGGCCCTGGGGGTGGAGCGGGAGGTCGATGTGGACCTGCTGCAGGACATGGTTCTGCCGGCGGATCTCTACCTGCTCTGTTCCGACGGGCTCAACGACATGGTCGGGGATGACGAAATCCGCTTAACCATGAACCGCCTCGGTGGTAATCTCGACCGGATGACGCAAGGCCTGGTGGCCGCCGCCAACGAACGCGGCGGCCGCGACAACATCTCGGTGATCGCGGCTCGCGTTGCACCATCCTTCGACAATCACAAAGGCTTGTTCGGCAGGATCGTGGATCTTCTCCCTTGATCCGCTTTCGGGGATTCGATGGCCGTACTCGTACTGACTGACAATGGGCTCCCGGTACGGGAGTACCCGCTCGATTCCGGCAGGACCACGCTCGGCCGGGCGGATGACAACGACATCGCGGTCGCCGATCGCGCGGTGAGCGCCCATCATGCCGTATTCATACGCGAGGACCGGTTCGTGCGCATAGAGGATCTCGCCAGCACCAACGGCACCTTCGTCAACGGTCGTCGTACCACCCGCTCGGAGCTGCGCGACGGCGACATCGTGCGGGTGGGCAACCACGAGATCCGGTTCAGCGCGCGCGACCCGGGCCACGAGCCCGAGCAGCCCTTCGAAACCACCATGGTGATGGACGCCCGCACCGCCGGGCGCGTGGCCCCGGCGGCCATGCCGGAATCGCCGGCGCCGTCGAGCTCCCGCATGCCTATGGCGCGCCTGCAGGTGCTCAGCGGCCCCAACAGCGGCCGCGAGCTGCGCCTGGCCAAGGCCCTGACCACGCTGGGACGCCCGGGCGTACAGGTCGCCGCGATCACCCGGCGGGCCGACGGCTACGCCATCGTCTACGTGCCCTCGTCCGGCGACCGCGGCACCGCTCCCACCGTCAACGGCAAGAGCATCGGCAACCGCTCGTGCTATCTCAAGGACAACGACGTAATCGAGCTGGCCGGGGTGAAGATGGGTTTCTTCTGCGACTAGCCCTGGCGGGAGCGTGCTGCCTGCGGTACCGCCGACGTCTCGACCGCCCCCCGCTCCTCCACCATGACCCTCCGCGTGCCGAGCCCGCAAAGCAGGTCATAGGCGATGGTGCCGGCGGCCCGGGCGATCTCCTCGACCGGCAGGCCACCGCCCCACAGCGTCACCGGATCACCCACCCGTTCGTCGCCCTCCGGGCCGAGATCCACGGTGAGCATGTCCATGGAAACGCACCCGACGAGGGGTACGCGGCGCCCGTTCACCAGGATCGGTGTGCCGTCGGGAACGTGGCGGGGATAACCGTCGCCGTAGCCGGCCGCGACCACCCCGATGCGGGTGTCCACGGGGGCCGCCCAGCGCCCGCCGTAGCCCACGCGGCCCCCGCGCTGCAGCGGCTTGACCGAGATCAGCTCGCTGACAAACTCCATCACCGGGCGCAAACCCTCCTGCTCGCCGTGGCGGCCCTCGAACGGGGAGACGCCGTAAAGCATGATGCCCGGACGCACGCAGTCGGCATGGCTCCCGGGAAAGCCGAGCACCCCCGCCGAGTTGGCCAGGCTGCGCGGACCATCGAGTCCCTCGCAGGCGCGCATGAAGCACTCGATCTGACCGTCGGTGCAGGCACGGTCCGGAATGTCGGCACAGGCCAGGTGGGTCAACAACGGGATGGGCGCGACAACCGTCTCCAGCGAGCGCAGGCGCGCATACACCGTGCCGACCTCGGCCGGAGCGAAGCCCAGCCGGTGCATGCCGCTGTCGATCTTGATCCAGACCCGCAGCGGCCCGCCGCTCGCGGCCTGCTCCAGCAGCTCGAGCTGAGTCCGGTCGTGCACCACCAGCTCCACCTCGAGCGTGCGTGCACGCGCGACCTGCCGCGGCTCGGCGGCGCCTTCCAGGACCACGATGCGGTCCACGATGCCGGCGGCGCGCAGCCGCTCGGCCTCGTCCACGCGCGCCACCGCGAAACCCTCCACCCGTCCCGACAGAGTGTGCGCGACCCGCAGCAGACCATGGCCGTAGCCGTCGGCCTTGACCGCGGCCAGCACGGCGCTGCCGGGGGCCGCCCGCCGGACCCGGGCAAGGTTATGTCGAAGAGCGGCGGCGTCGACCAGCGCGCGCGGCACGCCTCTCACACGTAATCCTCCGCGTAGCGTTCGGAGATGAAGCTCTCGAAACGGGTGTACTGGCCCAGGAAAGTGAGCCGTACGGTTCCCGTCGGCCCGTTGCGCTGCTTGCCGATGATCACCTCCGCGGTCCCCCGGTCGGGGCTGTCCTCGTTGTAGACCTCGTCGCGGTAGATGAACACGATCACGTCGGCGTCCTGCTCGATGCTGCCCGACTCACGCAGGTCCGACATCACCGGGCGCTTGTTGGGCCGTTGCTCGAGATTCCGGTTGAGCTGCGACAGCGCGATCACCGGCAGGTCCAGCTCCTTGGCCAGTGCCTTGAGGCTGCGGGAGATCTCGGAGATCTCGGTGGTCCGGTTCTCGACGGTTCCCGCCACCTGCATCAGCTGCAGGTAGTCGATCACGACCAGACCCAGGCCGTGCTCGCGCTTGAGCCTGCGGGCCCGGGCCCGCAGGTCGGTGGGCGTGAGCGCCGGGGTATCGTCGATGAACAGGGTTGCCTCCGACATCAGCGACACGGCGGAGGTGATCCGCGGCCAGTCGTCGTCGTCCAGGTTGCCGGTGCGGACCTTGCTTTGGTCGATGCGTCCCAGCGAGGAGATCATGCGCATGGCCAGCTGGTCGCCCGGCATCTCCATGCTGAAGATCGCGGTCGGCACGCGGTCGCGGATGGAAGCGTGCTCGGCCAGGTTCATGGCGAAGCTGGTCTTGCCCATGGACGGACGCCCCGCCACGATGATGAGGTCCCCCGCCTGCAGGCCGGCGGTTATGCGGTCGAAGTCATTGAGCCCGGTCGCCAGCCCGGTGAGCGGGCTGGCGGAATGGAACAGGGTGTCGATGCGGTCGACCGCCGCGGTAAGCAACTGCTTGATCGGGACGAAACCCTTGCGGCCACGAGCACCGCGCTCGGCAATCTCGAACACCAGCCCTTCGGCATGATCCAGCAGGCTGCTGCTGTCACGCCCCTCCGGTTGATAGCCGGCGTTGGAAATCTCGGTGCCGACCCGGATCAACTCGCGCAGGATGGCGCGTTGCCGGACGATGTCGGCGTACGCCCGGATGTTCGCCGCGCTGGGCGTCTCCTTGGCCATCGCGCCGACGTAGGCGAGCCCACCGACCCGCTCGGCCAGGTCCTGGCCCTCCAGCCATTCCGACACCGTGACCACGTCGGCCGGGTCGCCGCGGTCCGCCAGGTGGCGAATGGCGCGGAAGATCAGCTGGTGCTCGCGGCGATAGAAGTCCTCCTCGGCGAGGCGGTCGGCGATCTCGTCCCAGCGGCTGTTGTCCAGCATCAGCCCGCCGAGCACGGCCTGCTCGGCCTCGAGCGAATGCGGCGGGATGCGCATCGCGGCCGGATCGCCGACCATGGTGCTGCTACGCTCGATCTCGGCCATTCTCGCCCCGCGGCGTAATCCCCGAATCACCCGCCGCACGCCGCATGTGCGTCGCGCCTGGCCGGTGGCCCGCCGCCAAGGCTATTGCTCGCCGACGACCACCACTCTGACGGGTACGTCCACGTCCGTGTGCAAATGAACCTCCACCTCGTACTCACCGACCTGACGAATCGGTCCCTGCGGCATGCGGACTTCCTTTTTCTCCACCTCGACCCCGGCCGCGGCAATCGCGTCGGCGACGTCCACCGGGCCGACGGAACCGTAAAGCCGGCCCTCGCCCGCGGTCCGGGCGGTAATTGTCACCTCCAGGCCTTCCAGCGACGAGGTACGGCCCCGCGCGCGGGTCAACGCGTCGGCGGCCGCCTTCTCCAACTCCTCGCGCCGGGCCTCGAACTCCCGGATGTTCTCCGGCGTGGCCCGCACGGCCTTTCGCTGGGGAAGCAGGAAGTTCCGGCCATAGCCGTTCTTCACCCGGACCCTGTCGCCCAGATTACCCAGATTCTCGACTTTTTCCAGCAGTATGATTTCCATCGCTCCCACCATCGTCTCGGGATTCGCCGGCGGGCGCCGCCGCGCGCTTGCCGCCGGCTACGGTCGTTCCACGCCACGCGCGCCCGCCCTCAACGCGCGCGCCGCGCGCGGCCCCGGAAATCCAGCCAGTTGTCCAGGGCACCGAAGATCGCCAGCACCAGGTTCAGCGGTGACAGGATCAACAGCACCGCGTAGAACACGCCGAGCCAGATTCCCTGGACCTCGTAGATCTTCACCAGTGCATGTACCACCGCCAGCCCCTGGAGCAGGAACAGCGCGCGCAGTACGATGCCGAAATTCCCGACCAGACCCACGCCGGCGAGCCCGCCCACCAGCAGACCGAAGAACACCACCGCCATCGCCTGGCCGAAGCGCAGCGCCCGGAACTCCTCGCCGAAGGCGCCCGGCCGGTACAGCTCCGCTTGCCACCAACGCCCGAGCAGCAGGCTGCCCGCCAGCGCGAGGAACAGCAACGCCCCGGTCACGCCCGACATGGAAGCGGCCATCGCCTTGGTCAGCTTGCCACTGGCGCTTCCGTTCTGGCCATTGCCGATACCCGCCGCATGGAAATAGGCGTGCAGCTGGCCAGCCCACCACTGGGTCGGATCCCCGTGCCACACGAAGAACGCCGCGCACAGCGCCAGGCCCAGCACGACGCTGGCCAGCAGCGCCGGCATCAGCGCGGCCCTGCGGTTCACCAGTACCCCGAGCAGGGCTACCGGGATCCAGATCGCCAGCGCCACGCCCACGTTGAGCGCGAGCCCGAAGCCTCCGGCGGCCAGGAATCCCAGCGCCACCAGAAGCACCGACGCGGCCCCGCCAACCTGCAGGGCCGGACGCGGACCCAGCTGCATCGCGATCAGCGCGACAATCGCGCCGCTGACGCACACGGCCGGCAGGATCAGCCACGACAGGGCCCCCACCACCAGCGTCAGTCCGATCGCCTGGCTGGGACCCCGCATCGCGAAGCGGGCCAGAAACCTCATCTGCCGCAAATCCGGCCGGGCACGCGGCCACCCGCGCGGACCGGTCGCGTCAATGACGGTCCGTGTAGGGGAGCAGAGCCAGGTACCGGGCGCGCTTGATCGCGGTGGACAGCTGACGCTGATACGGCGCGCGGGTGCCGGTAATCCGGCTCGGGACGATCTTGCCCGTCTCCGTCACGTAATTCTTCAGGGTCGCGATGTCCTTGTAGTCGATCTCCTTGACGCCCTCGGCGGTGAACCGGCAATACTTCCTGCGGCGAAAGAAACGTGCCATAAGCTGCCTCTCCGGAATTCCCTCTGGACGCTGCGGCCGGCCGGCCTCAGCTGTCGCTGTCAGCCTGCTCGGTCTGGTCACTTTCAGCGGACGCCTGCTCGCCGGAGCCGCTGTCGCCGGATTTGTCCGAAGGCGCCTTCCCGGTCTCCGGGCTCTGGTCGTCCCCGGCCTTCCCGGTCTCCGGGCTCTGGTCGTCCCCGGCCTTCCCGGTCTCCGGGCTCTGGTCGTCTCCGGCCTTCCCGGTCTCCGGGCTCCGGTCGTCTCCGGCCTTCCCGGTCTCCGGGCTCCGGTCGTCTCCGGCCTTCCCGCTGCGGGCGGACGAGCTGCCGCCGTCGGCGCGGGAGCCACCGCGACGGTCCTCGCGCGAGCCCTCCTCGCCCTTCTCGTCGCGGGCCTTGGCCATCGGCGAGGGCTCGGTGTCGGCTCCGGGGCGCTTGACGATCAGGTCCCGGATCACGGCGTCGTTGAAACGGAAGGCGCTTTCGATCTCGTCGCGCACGGCCTGCGAACACTCGACGTTCATCAGGACGTAGTGCGCCTTGTGGATCTTGTTGATGGGGTAGGCGAGCTGCCGGCGGCCCCAGTCTTCGAGACGGTGAATCCGGCCGCCGTCGTTCTCGACCATGGAACGATAGCGCTCGATCATGGCAGGCACCTGGTCGGACTGGTCCGGGTGCACCATGAATACGATTTCATAGTGTCGCATCGAGGTCTCCCTGCGGGTTACAGCCTCCCGTCGACACCGGACGGTGAGGCAAGGAGCGACGGATTGTGATTCGTCCTGCACCGGCGGCGCAGGGCGCGAATGATACGCCAGGCGGCCGGCACATGCAATTTGCCCCAGGGGCTCACTCGCTCCGCTGGCGCACGGCCTCGTACAGGCATACGCCGGCCGCCACCGAGACGTTGAGGCTCTCCACGCCCGCCGCCAGTGGGATGCGCACCAGGTAGTCGCAGGCCTCCCGGGTGAGGCGGCGCAGACCGCGGCCCTCGGCACCCAGCACCAGCGCCACCGGCCCGCCCAGGTCCGTCTGGTAGAGACTCCGGGTGCCCGCGGCCTCCGCCCCGACCAGCCAGACTCCCCGCCGGCACAGCATGCGCAGCACCCGCGCGAGGTTGGGCACGCGCACCAGCGGCAGCCGCTCCGCCGCGCCCGCCGCCACCTTCCGGACCGCCGCGCTGAGCGGCGCGGCACGGTCCCGGGGGATGACGAGGGCATCAGCACCGGCGCCGGCCGCCGTGCGCAGGCAGGCACCCAGATTTTGGGGATCCTGCACGCCGTCCAGCACCAGCAGCAGCGGCGCGTGGTCGAGCCCGTCCAGCAGGTCCTCGAGATCGTGCTCGCCCAGCTCGGGCAAGCCGGCCGCGTCCAGGACCGCGCCCTGGTGGCGCGCGCCGCCGCTGAGAGCGTCGAGCTCCCGGCGGGAATGATGGCTCACCGGGATGCCGTGCTCCCGGGCCCGCTGCGCCAGGGCGGCGAGGCGTTGCCCGCGGCGCTCGTCCTGCAGGTACAGGTGGCGGGCGCGGTCCGGATGCTGCTGCAGCAACGCATCCACCGCGTGCACGCCGAATATCCGGTCGCTGCCGCCCACCCCGCTCACCGCCGCTTGCCGCGGCCCGGTCCGCTCCTGCGCGACCGGCGGCGATCGCCCTCCTTCGACGGCGCGGATTCGACCGGCTCGAAGTCGATCTTGCGCTCGTCGAGGTCCACGCGCGCCACCTGCACCGTCAGCGGGTCGCCCAGACGATAGGTGTGCCCGCTGCGCTCCCCGCGCAGGCGCTGTCCCACGGGGTCGAAGTGGTAGTAGTCGTTGCGCAGTGCGGTCACGTGCACCAGGCCGGTGACATAGATGCCGCTGAGCTCCACGAATACGCCGAACGAGGTCACCCCGACGATGATGCCCGGGAAGGTCTCGCCGACCTTGTCCATCATGTACTCGCACTTGAGCCAGTCCTCGGCATCGCGCGTGGCCTCGTCCGCCCGCTGCTCGGTCATGGAGCACGCCACGCCCAGGTTCTCCAGCTCCCCGCGCCGGTAGGGTAGATCACGCGCGCCGCCGCGCAGCACGGTGCGGATGGCCCGGTGCACCAGCAGGTCGGGGTAGCGCCGGATGGGCGAGGTGAAGTGCGTGTAGGCGTCCAGCGCCAGCCCGAAGTGACCGACGTTGTCGGGACTGTAGGCGGCCCGCGTCATGGTCCGCATCAGCACCGTCTGGATCAGGTGGGTCTCCTCGCGCCCCCGGGCCGCCTCGAGCACGCGCGCGAAGTGGCGCGGCTCCGGCTCGTCGCCCCCCTCGAGCTTCAGTCCGAACTCGCCCAGGAACTGGCGCAGCTCCGCCACGCGATCCGGCGCGGGCTTGTCATGCACGCGGAACAGGGTCGGGACCCGGTGATCGAGCAGGAAGCGCGCCGCCTCGACGTTCGCCGCGATCATGCATTCCTCGATCAGGCGGTGAGCATCGGTGCGCTCGACCGCGACGATGCGCTCGATCTTGCGCTCGGGACCGAAGATGATCTCGGTCTCGGTGCTATCCATGTCGATCGCGCCGCGCCCCTCGCGCGCCCGGCGGAGCGCCCGGTACACCGCGTGCAGGTTCTCCAGATCCGGCAGTACCCGCTCGAGCCGGCGCTGCACCGCTGGATCGCGGTCCACGACCGCCTGGGCGACCTCGCGGTAGGTCAGGCGCGCGCGCGAGCGCATCACGCCCTCGAAGAAACCCGAGCGGGTGACCCGCCCGTCGTGGGCAACCTCCATCGCGCAGACCATGCAGAGGCGGTCCACCCGCGGGTTGAGCGAGCACAGGCCGTTCGATAGCACCTCCGGCAGCATCGGCACCACGCGACCGGGGAAGTACACCGAGTTGCCCCGCTGGCGCGCCTCCCCGTCCACCGCGCTGTCCGGAGCCACGTAGTGCGAGACGTCCGCGATCGCCACCAGCAGCTTCCAGCCGTCCGCGGACGGCTCGCAGTAGACGGCGTCGTCGAAGTCCTTGGCGTCCTCACCATCGATGGTCACCAACGGCAGCTCGCGCAGGTCTTCACGCCCCTCCTTGGCTCCCTCCGGAACACGTCGGCCGAACGCCCGCTTCTCCTCCTTGACGGCCTGCGGCCACCGGTGCGGAATCCCGTGGGAACGGATTGCGGTATCGATCTCCATCCCCGGGGCCATGTGGTCCCCGAGCACCTCACGGATTCGGCCGATCGGCTGGCTCCGCTTGCTCGGCTGCTCCAGGATCTCGGCCACCACGATCTGTCCATCATGGGCCCGCCGCCCGTATTTGCCCGGGATCAGCACGTCCTGGCTGATGCGGCGGTTGTCCGGCACCACGAACGCGACTCCGCTCTCGCGCACGTACCGCCCGACCACCTGCTCCGTGTTCCGCTCCAGCACCGACACCACCGCGCCCTCGCGCCGCCCGCGCCGGTCGTACCCGCGCACGCGCACCAGGGCGCGGTCGCCGTGCAGCAGGCGCCGCATCTCCCGCGGCGACAGGAACACGTCGTCCGAGTTGTCCTCGGGCACGAGAAAGCCGAAGCCGTCGGGATGTCCGATCACGCGCCCGCGGACCAGGTCCATGCGATCGGCCACGCCGAAACTGCCCCGCCGGTTCTCCACCAGCTGGCCATCCCTCGCCATAGCCTGCAGGCGCCGGTGCAGCGCCTCGACGTCACCCTCGTCCCGGATGCCAAGGCGCTCGCAGAGCGCCTCCAGGGTCAGGGGCGCTTCCTCGCCGCCGAGGCATTCGACCAGAAAGTCCCGGCTGGGCACGGGGCGCTCGTACTTGCGCTTTTCGTGCTCGTAGTTGGGATCCTGCTTGCGCCAGTCGTCCATTCGATTCATTGCCTGTCGGTAATTCGCCAATCTTCGCGAAGGTTGCTCTGTCCGGCCCCGGCGGATCGCTGAGAATGCGGCCCCGCGCACCGCGTTGACAACCCGGGGAGGCTGACGGTACAGTTCGCTTCCCACGGGCCGCCCGCCTTTCCCGCGCGACGGTCCGCCGTGCCGAGATGGCGGAATTGGTAGACGCGCTAGCTTCAGGTGCTAGTGGGGGAAACCCCGTGGAGGTTCAAGTCCTCTTCTCGGCACCAAATCCCGATCCGGAAAAGGGCTTCCCGTGGAAGCCCTTTTCCATGTACGGAAGCGCTGATTCCTCCCGGGTTTCCCGCGGCTGTCTCCGGGGCCCATTACCAGCCGCTAGTCCAGCGGATGCCGGAGAACGATGGTTTCGGCCCGGTCCGCGCCGGTCGAGATCAGGTCGATGGGCGTGTCGCTGACCTCCTCGATGCGGGCCAGGTAGTTTCGCGCCCCCTTCGGGAGGTCCTGGTAACGCCGGATTCCCACCGTCGACTCCTTCCAGCCGGGCAGCTCCTCGTACACCGGCTCGCATTGCGCCACTGCCTCGGCGCCCAGGGGCGGCGCGGCCAGCTCGCGACCATCCACCCGGTAGCCCACGCACAGCCGGATGCTGTCCAGCCCGTCCAGCACGTCGAGCTTGGTGATGCAGACCCCGGAGACGCTGTTGTTCAGGATCGACCGCCGCAGCGCGACTGCGTCGAACCAGCCGCAGCGCCGGGGACGTCCCGTCGTCGCGCCGAATTCGGCGCCCCGCTGGGCCAGATACTGGCCCATCTCGTCGAACAGCTCGGTCGGGAACGGCCCCGCGCCAACGCGGGTCGTATAGGCCTTGACGATGCCCAGCACGTAGTCGATCCGCCGCGGCCCGATCCCGGTGCCGATAGCGGCGCTACCGGCCATGGTATTGGACGATGTCACGTAGGGATAGGTGCCATGGTCGATGTCCAGCAGGGCGCCCTGCGCGCCCTCGAACAGCACGTTCTGGTCCCGCAGCTCGTCCAGGATCCCGGTGACGTCCGCCACCATCGGTGCGACCTGCTCGCCCATCGCCAGCGTCTGTTCCAGGACCGCCTGGAAGTCCACCGCGTCGTCCTTGAAATAATGCCGCAGGACGAAGTTGTGGTAGTTGAGCACCTCGCCGAGCTTGGCCGCCAGCAGCTCGCGGTGGAACAGGTCGCCCACGCGCACCGCCCGCCGCGCGACCTTGTCCTCGTAGGCCGGCCCGATTCCCCGTCCCGTGGTGCCGATCGCCGCCTTGCCGCGCGCCTTCTCCCGCGCCCGGTCCAGCGCGACGTGGCATGGCAGCACCAGAGGACAGGCCGGGCTGATGCGCAGCCGCTTCCGCGCCGGCACTCCGGAATCCTCGAGGGTGCGCAGCTCGTCGAGCAGCGCCTCCAGCGACACCACGACGCCATTGCCGATCAGGCACTGCACACCGTCCCGCAACACCCCGGAGGGAATCAGGTGCAGCACTGTCTTGCGCCCGTCGATAACCAGGGTGTGTCCGGCGTTGTGTCCGCCCTGGAAGCGCACCACGGCGGCGCTGCGATCGGTGAGCAAATCCACGATCTTGCCCTTGCCCTCGTCACCCCACTGGGTGCCGATGATCACGACGTTCCTGCCCCTGCGCGTATCGCTTCGACTGCCCGTCACCTGGCCTTCCGCTCCTGTTGCGCCTCGACCACGACCCAGCGCCCGGCGCGCTGCGTCAGCCGACGGTCGCAGGCATAGTCCGCCGGCCCACCACTCGCGCCCGGCAGTGCCTGGACCACCCGTTCGCCGTGCTCGCGCAGGGCGCTCACGGTGTCCGCGAGGGACTCGTTCTCCGCGTCGGCGGGCACCAGGATACCGTCGACCCGGGCCTCGCCGGGCCCCAGGCGCTCCAGCACCAGTCCCAGGTCGGTGCTGAATCCCGTCGCCGGGCGGGCACGCCCGAACACCTCGCCGATGTGATCGTAACGGCCGCCCCGGGCCAGCGCCTGGCCGTGACCGGGCTGAAACGCGGCAAACACCGCACCCGTATGGTAGAAATAGCCCCGCAGCTCCGCCAGGTCGATGTGCACGGGCACGTCGGGATAGCGCAGGCTGACCCGCGCCGCGAGCCAGGCCAGGTCGTCGAGTGCGTCGGCCACGCGGCCCGGCGCTTCCGCGAGCGCCTCCCGCGCCTCCTCCAGGATCTCCGGTCCGCCATTGAGCTCCGGGATGCGCCGGAGCATGTCGGCGAGGCCCCGGGGCAGGCTGCGTCCGGCGATGAAGTCCCCCAGCTCCGGCAGCGCTTTGCGCCGCATGATGGAGAACAGCTCCTCCTCGGCATCCGGGTCGAGGCCCGTCTCCCGGACCAGGGCGCGGTACACGCCGACATGACCGAGGTCCAGGTGGATCTGTCCCAGACCGCAGCTCACGACGGTCTCCAGCATCAGCGTGAGCACCTCGAGATCGCTCTCGCGCCCACCATGACCGAACAGCTCGGCACCCGCCTGGATCGGTGCCCGGGAGCCGCCCAACCCGTCCGGCCGGGCGTGCAGCACGGTCGCGATGTAGCACAGCCGCCGCACGCCCTCGCCACCCAGCACATGCGCATCGATCCGCGCCGCCTGGGGCGTAACGTCCGCGCGCACGCCCATCAGGCGCCCGCTGAGCTGATCGATCAGCTTGAACGTCTGCAGGTCGAGGTCGTTGCCGGTGCCGGTGAGCAGGGATTCCAGGTACTCGATCAGGGGTGGCACCACGAGCTCGTAGCCCCAGCTGCGATACAGATCGAGCAGACGCCGCCGGAGGGCCTCGAGCCTCCCGGCCCGAGGTGGCAGGATCTCCTCGATCCCTTCCGGCAGTAACCAGCGATCCTGAATCGTCATCTTCGGTCCGTCGCATTCCGCCGCGCGGCTGCGGTCAGCCGCGAGCCCAGTAGATGAGTACCAGCCCGAGCAGCATCGCGCCCAGCCCCATCAGGCGCAACACCCGGTCCTCCAGCTCGGTGGCGCGTCGCATGGCGTCCCGCCAGGAGCGGGGGGTCGCGAAGGGCATGACGCCCTCCAGCACGCACATCAGTCCCAGTGCCGCGATCAGGTCATGCCACATCGCGCGTTCCCCGGCGCGCGCCACGCGCCCGATCCACCGGCCCGTTGCGGTGTCGTCACTTGGCGGGCCGCGGGCTCTGGAAGTACTTGAGAAAATCGCTGTCCGGCTGCAATGCCATCAGGTCGCCCTTGCCGCCGATCGATTTCCGGTAGGCCTCCATCGTCCGGTAGAAGGTGAAGAAGGACGGGTCCTTGCGGTAGGCGCGGGCGTAAATGCGTGCGGCCTGCGCGTCACCCTCGCCCCGAATCTGCTGCGACTTGCGATACGCTTCGGCCAGGATCTCGGTGCGCTTGCGGTCGGCCTGCGCCTTGATCTGCTCCGCCTTCTCGGAGCCCTCCGCGCGCAACCGCTTGGCCGTGCGCTCGCGCTCGCTGCGCATGCGCTGGTAGACCGAACCGCTCACGGCGTCCGGCAGGTCGATGCGCTTGATGCGCACGTCCACCACGTGCACGCCGAAGTCCTGCACCGCCTTGTTCGCCTGCCTGGTGACCGTGCCCATGATGTCGCTGCGTTCCGCCGTGACCACCTGTTTCACGGTTCGCTCGGCGAACTGAGCCCGCAGGCCGTTCTTGATGATCTCCAGCAGCCGCTGGGAGGCGTTTTGCCGGTTTCCCCCCGTCGCGCGGTAGTACTGCGCCGCATCGGTGATGCGCCACTTGACGTAGAAGTCCACCATCAGGTTCTTCTTCTCCACCGTCAGGAAGCGCTCGGCCGGGTTGTCCAGAGTCAGGATGCGCTTGTCGAAGATCCGCACCTTGTTGGCGATGGGCAGCTTGAAGTAGAGCCCCGGCTTGTAGTTGGTCTTGACCACCTGGCCGAAGCGGAACAGGATCGCCTGCTGCCCTTCGCGCACGATGAACACCGACATCGATGCCGCCAACAGCACCACCACCGCCAGCACCAGTGTCGCGATCTTGCCCCCACTCATCAGTGCGTGCTCCTGGCCCGGCTGCCGCTGCCGCCCTGGCCCGACTTCCCGTTGCCCGATCCGGCGTTCGAGCCGGAACCGGTAGCCTTCCCGTTGCCGCCGCTCGTCCCGCTCGAGCCCTTCGCGGCGGCTCGCTGCTCGAGCAGCTTGTCGATCGGCAGGTAGATCATGTTGCCGCTGCCGCGGGTGTCGAGCAGCACCACGGGTGTCTTGGCGAATATATCCTGCATGGTTTCGATATAGATCCGCCGGCGGGTGACCTTGGGTGCCTTGCGGTAGGCGCCGAGCAGCTGGTCGAAGCGGCTGGCGTCACCCTTCGCCCGGTCGATGACCTGCGACTTGTAGGCCTTCGCCTCCTGGATCCGACGCGCCGCCTCGCCCCGCGCCCGCGGCAACAGATCATTGGCGTAGCCCTGTGCCTGGAGCCGCAGGCGATCCTTGTCCTCGCGTGCGCGGATGGCATCCTGGAACGCGCCCTGGACCTGCTCCGGCGGCTGGATGTCCTGAAGATTGACGCTGGTGACCTTGAGCCCGGTGCCATAGCTGTCGAGGGTCTGTTGCAGCAGCTTGCGGGTCCGTTGGGCGATGGCCGCCCGGCCCTTGCCCAGGGCGAAATCCATCGTACTCTTGCCAATCACCTCGCGGATCGCGCTCTCGGCGGCCTCGTCCAGGGTCGTATCCGGCTCGCGGACGCCGAACAGGTAGGGTCGAGCCTTGGCGACGCGGTACTGCACCGTCATGTTGACGTTGACGATGTTCTCATCCGCGGTAAGCATCAGCGACTGGTGGTTGAAGCGGCGGATCTTGTTGACGTCGACGCGATACACGGACTCCACGGGCCAGGGCGCGTGCCAGTGCAGGCCCGGCAAGGTCGTGGTTTGGTAACGGCCGAAGCGCAGGACCACCGCCTTCTGCGCGGAATCCACCTGGTAGAAACCGGAAAGGACCCAGACCGCGAGCAGCACCATCACCATCATGCCGATCCCGCTCCAGCCGATGCCGCCGCCTCCGCCCGGGCCGCCACCACCGCGGAAGCGCCGGCGCAGCCACTGCTGGAGCCGGCGAAGCAACTCGTCGAGATCGGGAGGTCCCTGATTGCCCTTTTTTCTCCCGCCCCAGGGGTCCTGGCCGCCGGGTTCGTTCCAGGCCATAAAAGAGAGCTCCGGTGAGCCGCGTTCGACGGATCGAGCCGCGCCCCGCGTCCCGCAAGGAAGTGGAGTGATTCAGACGGCGCAGCCGAGAGAGCGCATTCTATTGGGCATGCATGGGCGCCGCAAGCCGGCGCCCCGCCGGACGTTCGGCTTCGAGTCCCTGTTCGCGGCAGAAGCTGCCATAGACTCGGCGCGGCAGCGCCACCTCCAGCAGCCATCCGTTCTCGTCCACCGACTCGCTGCACACCGCGCCCAGGTCGAACAGGCGGGCGCGGGCGCGGGTGGCAGCCAGCGGCAGCCGCAGCCGAGCGTGCACGATCTCGCCCTGAAAGTACTCCAGCAGTCCCCGGCGCAGCAGATCCAGTCCCGACGGCGCGGCCGCCGACAGGCGCACCGAATCGGGGACGCCATCCCCGTCGCGCGACAGTGCCGGTCCGCCGCCGGCGAGGTCGATCTTGTTGTAGACGGTCATGCGGGGCATGCCGGCTGCGCCGATCTCCTGCAGCACCGCATCGACCTCCTGCATCCGCTCCCTGTGGTTGGGGTCCGCGGCATCGACCACGTGCAGCAGGAGGTCGGCCTCGAGGGTCTCCTCGAGCGTCGCGCGGAAGGCGGCCACCAGGTCCGGCGGCAGATCGCGGATGAAGCCGACGGTGTCGGCCAGGACCACCGCGCCACCGCCCTCCAGCTCGACCCGGCGCAGAGTCGGATCCAGGGTGGCGAACAGCTGGTCTGCGGTGTAGGCCCCGGAACCGGTCAGCGCGTTGAACAGGGTCGACTTGCCGGCATTCGTGTAGCCCACCAGGGCCACGGTGGGTACGGATGCCTGGCGACGGGCCCGTCGCCCCTGTTCGCGCTGGCGCCCCACCCGTTCCAGTCGCGCCGTGAGCCGCCGGATGCGCTTACCGATCAGGCGCCGGTCGGTCTCGAGCTGGGTCTCGCCCGGACCGCGCAGACCAATGCCGCCCTTCTGGCGTTCCAGGTGCGACCATCCCCGCACCAGGCGGGTCGACAGGTGGCGCAGCTGGGCGAGCTCTACCTGGAGCTTGCCTTCGAACGAGCGTGCACGCTGGGCAAAGATGTCCAGGATCAGGCCGGTCCGGTCGAGCACACGCGCGCCGGCGAACCGCTCAAGGTTGCGCTCCTGGCTGGGGGACAGGGGGTGGTTCACCACCACCAGGTCCGCTGCGTGCTCCGCCACGGCGTCCCGGATCTCGGCGGCCTTGCCGCCGCCGACAAAATAGCGCGGGTCGGGGCTGCGCCGGCTGCCTCCGATCGAGACCACGACCTCGGCTCCGGCAGACACCACGAGCTCCCGGAACTCCCTGTGCCCGCTGCTGCCCGGCGCACCTATGTCCAGGCTGGCAAGAACCGCCCGCCGCCCCACCCGGGGCCGTTCAAACACGTGCGCGCCTCATGCTGATCCGGTGGTCAGAAATTGCCGAACTCCGGCGGTTTCGATTCGTCCGCGGGGGGTCCCGGCAGCTTCACGTTGCGGGCGGGCACCACGGTGGAAATCGCATGCTTGTATACCATCTGGCTGACGCTGTTCTTCAACAGCACCACAAACTGGTCGAAGGAGTCGATCTGGCCCTGCAACTTGATCCCGTTCACGAGATAGATGGACACCGGGATCTTTTCCTTGCGCAAGGCGTTCAGAAACGGTTCCTGCAAAGACTGCCCTTTGGCCATTGTCTTACTCCATTCTATTTCTTATCCCACGAGCCTCTCGTGGACTGATGTTCGCTCCATTCCGGCGCCTTCCAACCCGTCCCGGCCGTACCCGGCCCGAAACTAATATAGCATACGTCACAAGCACATCCCGCCATCCGCGATAGCCGCCCCGAGCCGTTCCGCGGTCTTCGCGGCGAGACCAGGGTCGCTGCTGTCCAGCCATACCGCCTCCCGCTCGCGCCTGAGCCAGGTGAGCTGACGCTTGGCCAGCTGCCGGGTGGCGGCGATGCCCCTGGCGATCGCCTCGTCGCGGGTTCGCCGGGCGTCCAGGTATTCCCACAGCTGGCGATACCCGACAGCCCGCATGGACGGAATCTCCGGGTTCAGGTCAGCGCGCGCCCGCAGGGCACGCACCTCATCGATGAACCCCTGTTCCAGCATGTCGTGGAAGCGCCGAGCGATCCGCTGGTGCAGGAGCGCGCGCGAAGAAGGCGACACGATCACTCGCGTGATCCGGTATTCACGCGATTGGGCACCCTGCCGCCGGTAAAGTTCCGTCGGAGCCAGACCGGTCAACCGGTACAGCTCCAGGGCGCGCTGTATGCGCTGGGGATCGTTGGGGTGGATGCGCCCCGCCGCCTCGGGGTCGATCCCCGCCAGACGCCGGTGCAGCGCCTCCCAGCCGAACCGCCGCGCCTCCTCGCGCAGCGCTTCGCGAACCGCTGGATCCGCCGGCGGAAGATCATCGACCTTCCCCTGCAGCGCGCGGAAGTAGAGCATCGTCCCGCCCACCAGCAGCGGCACGCGGCGCCGTGCGAGAATCGCTTCGATGCAGGCCAGCGCGTCCGTCCGGAAGCGCCCGGCAGAATACCGCCGGGCCGGATCCAGGATATCCACCAGGTGGTGCGGCACGGCGGTACGCAGCTCCCGCGACGGCTTGGCAGTGCCGATATCCATGCCGCGATAGACCTGCGCCGAATCGACGCTCACGATCTCCACCGGGTAACGGCGCGCCAGCTGCACCGCCAGGCCGCTCTTGCCGGAGGCGGTCGGTCCCATCAGGAAGATCACCGGGCGCGCCCGCCCCGCCCGGCCGCCCAGCGCGGGGGCCGCGCTCATCGACCACGCAGGAACAGCCGGTCCAGCGCTGCCATGTCCAGCTCGGTCCAGGTCGGCCGGCCGTGATTGCACTGTCCGCTGTTCTCGGTCCGTTCCATCTCCCGCAGCAACGCATCCATCTCCGCCTGCGTCAGGCGCCGGTTCGCCCGCACCGAGCCGTGGCACGCCGCGGTCGCCAGCACCTCGTTCACCCGCTCGCGAACCCGGCTGCTGCGCCCGTGCCGGGCCAGATCGGCGACCACATCCCGCAGCAGCGCGTCGGCATCCGCGTCCCGCAGGGGAGCCGGCAAGCCGCGCACCAGCACGGTCTCCGGACCGGCGCGGCTGAGCTCGAAGCCGAGCCCGGCGAGCGCCTCCTGCTCACCCTCGACCAGATCCGCCTCGGCTCGGGAGAGGCTCACGCTTACCGGCACCAGGAGCGGCTGGGCACCGGGCCCGCCTGCCTCCACCGCACGCTTGAGGCGCTCGTAGGTGATGCGCTCGTGGGCGGCGTGCATGTCCACCAGCACCAGCCCGCGGGCGTTCTGGGCCAGGATGTAGACGCCGTGCAGCTGGGCCAGGGCATACCCCAGGGGCGGCGCGTGGGCCTCGGGAGCTGCCTCGGCCACGCCCGCCGGGGCGTTCCAGGCCGCGGCGGGCGTGGCCGCCGGTCCCGGAAGCGGCTCCTGGAAGCGGATGCTGGCCTGAAGTGCCGCCGCGCCGGGTCGCCGGACCGGCCAGGTGCCGCCCGCATGCCCGGCCGATACGGCAGCCGGGAGCGTTCCGCCGCTCGGGCGCTCGCTGCCGGCGGCGGCGAGCGCCCGCTCGATGGCACGGAACAGGAAATCGTGCACGGTACGTCCATCCCGGAAGCGCACCTCTTGCTTGGCCGGGTGCACGTTGACGTCCACGCCCGCGGGCGACAGCTCCAGGTAGAGCACGTAGGCCGGGTGCCGGCCGTGAAACAGCACGTCCTGGTAGGCCTGGCGCACGGCGTGCGCGATCAGTCGGTCCCGCACCATCCGCCCGTTGACGAAGAAGTACTGCAGGTCACCCTGGCTGCGCGAAAACGTGGGCAGGCCGATCCAGCCGCGCAAGCCCAACCCGGCCGCCGTATAGTCGATGCCGAGGGCATGCTCGGCGAACACGCCGCCGAGCAGCGCGCGCAGCCGGTCCACGCCCTCTTGGGGCGTCGTCGCCGCCGGCAGGTCCAGCACCTCGCGCTCGTTGTGACGCAGGCGCATGCCGACGTCGAAGCGCGAGAGGGCCATCTGACGCAGCACCCGCTCCAGGTGGCCGAACTCGGTGCGCTCGGTGCGCATGAACTTGCGCCGCGCCGGCGTGTTATGGAACAGGTCACGTACCTCCACCGTGGTCCCGGGCGGGTGGGGCGCCGGGACCGGATCCTCTCCGTCCGGCCCTTCCAGCACCCAGCCGTGTTGGTCGGCGGCGGTCCGGGACACCAGCCGCAGGCGCGATACCGAAGCGATGCTGGGCAGGGCCTCGCCCCGGAAGCCGAGGCTGTGCACGCCTTCCAGATCCTCCAGGGTGGCGATCTTGCTGGTGGCGTGGCGATCCAGCGCCAGCGCCAACTCATGCGCGGCAATGCCGCTGCCATCGTCCCGCACCCGGACCAGGCGCAGGCCGCCGCGCTCCACGTCCACGTCGACCTGGTGCGCGCCGGCGTCGAGGCTGTTCTCCAGCAGCTCCTTGGCCACGGACGCCGGCCGCTCGACCACCTCGCCGGCGGCGATCTGGTTGACCAGTTGGGACGGAAGTCGCCGGATCATGCAGGTAATGTAGCAGTATCGGGGGCATCCCTGAACCCGGTTCCCGGACGCGGCGACGAGCCACTCCACCACGGTCCGGGAGGGCGTCCTTTCGCGCGGCAGCACGCGCGCGCGGCTGTTGCGCGCGAGCCGCCGTGGCGCCGGGCGGCGCGCCGCCGCAGAACGGCGTATCCCGACCAGGATCGCGGTGGCCACCTCGTCCTGACAGGTCCGGCCGGCCGGTACGACGCGCGCTCGCCGAGGTCGCACACGATACGAGTGCGGTCCGACGCCTCCGGTACCCGGAGGCCCTCGACCCGGACCGGCGCGACCCGAACGCCGGTCACATTGTTTTCCAAGGACTTTAGTCGCACTCGGGGTCGCCCTGCATGCGGGCCTTCAGCCGCGAGCCCAGGGGGCTGGCCGTCTCCAGGGTCAGCTCGCGCCCGCTGTCGCGGTGGCGGAACGTCAGGCTGAGGTCGGGCCGCGGCAGCTCCCCGCGGGCCCGTTCAGGCCACTCGACCAGCCAGACGGTCCCCGGCGCGTCCTGGTCGCGTATCCCGAGGTACTCCAGCTCCCCGGGGTCCGCCAGGCGGTAGAGGTCCATGTGCAGAAACCGGCGCCCGTCCAGCTCGTAGGGCTCAACCAGCGTATAGGTCGGGCTGCGCACCGGCCCGGACCATCCCAGCGACCGCAACAGCGCCCGTACCCACGAAGTCTTGCCGGTGCCCAGTTCGCCTTCCAGGGCAATCACCAGGTGCGCGTCCTTCGGCAGGCGGCGCAGGGCGCGCGCGAAGGCCGCCGCGTGACGCCGGGTGTGCGCCGGCCCCGGCAGCAGGATGCGGGTCGCACCGGTCACGGGTTGCTCAGACGGCGCAGCTGCGGCATCAGATCCAGCGCGGCCAGGCCGCGTTCGCCATCCAGGGCGGCCGCGTCCGCCGCGGCACCATGCAGGAACGCGCCCAGGCGGGCCGCATCGAATGGCTCGAGTCCCTGCGCCAGCAGGCCGGCGACCACACCGGTGAGCACATCGCCCATCCCGCCGGTGGCCATCCCCGGGTTGCCAGTGGCGGAAACCGCCAGGCGCTCGCCGTCGGCAACCACGGTGCCGGCCCCCTTGAGCACGACCACCGCCTCGTAGCGCCGGCTGAGCGCGATCGCGGCCGCGAACCGGTCAGACTGGACCTCACGCACGCCGCATTCGAGCAGCCGTGCGGCTTCGCCCGGATGGGGCGTAAGCACCCAGCGTTCGCGTTTGCGCGGCCGTGCGGCCAGCAGGTTGAGGCCATCGGCGTCCAGCACCAGCGGCTGCGTTGCCGCAAGAACCGTCTCGAACAGGCTCCGGGCCCAGTCCGACTGCCCCAGCCCGGGCCCCGCCGCGATCACCGTGGCACGCTCCAGCAGGGGCGCAAGGTCGGCGCCGCTTCGGATTGCGTGACACATGAGCTCCGGGCGGGCGACGTTGACGCTGCCGGCGTGGTCCGGCGCGGTGGCGACGGACACCAGACCGGCACCGATACGCAGGGCAGCCTCGCCGGCCATACGCACGGCGCCCGGCATGCCCGGTCCGCCGCCGGCCACCAGGACATGGCCGTAGCGGCCCTTGTGCGCGGTGCGCGGGCGTCGTGGCAGCAGACGGGACAGATCGTCCCGCCCGACCCGCCGGGCGGACGGCTCGGCCACGTCGTAGACCGCCGCGGGGATCCCGAGATCGTCGCAGCGCAGCGCGCCGGTGCAGTCGGGGGCGTCTCCGGTGAGCAGCCCGCGCTTGAGGCCGATGAAGGTGACGGTCAGGTCCGCGCGCACCGCCGTGCCCATGATCCGGCCGCTGTCACCGCTCAGACCCGACGGGATGTCCACCGCCAGCACGGCTGCCCCGGCCGCATTGATCGCATCCACCAGCTGCCGCGCGTCGCCGCCGACCTCGCGGCTCAGCCCGGTGCCCAGCACGGCGTCGACGATCACGTCGGCGCGGGCATCGGCAAGCTTGGTCCCTGACGTGTACCCCTCGTAGCCGCCGCCCGCCTCCAGCCAGGACCGCGCCGCCCACCGCGCGCTGCCCCGCAGTGCGTCAGGCTCGCGCAAGCCCAGCAGGCGCACCTCCAGCCCGGCCTGCCGGGCCAGCCGGGCCACCACGTAGCCGTCGCCGCCGTTGTTGCCGCCGCCGCAGCAGACCACCAGGCGACGCGCCTCCGGCCAGCGCCGGCGCAGCTCGCGAAAGGCCGCCCGGCCCGCGCGTTCCATGAGGGTTTCGCCGGGGATGCCGAAGCGCTCGATCGCGCTGCGGTCGAGCTCGCCCACCTGGGATGCCAGATAGAGGTTTTGGGGAAGCTCCTGCATGTTTGTCATTATACTAACCCCGTCAGAGGGAATGCCTCTTCTCAGCGTTCCTGTCGGTCTGCCTGGCAAGGTGCGGGGAGCCGCCGGGACCTGACGATACCTTCGAGAAGACTGGTGAACTGGATGGACCTCCCGATCCTCCCGCAGGCATGACCGACCCGTCACGCGAAGCGTCCGTGAACGACCCCGCGACGCTGGAGAAGCTGGCCCGCGACATCCGGCAGTGGAGCCGCGAGCTCGGCTTCACCGGCGTCGGCATCGCGGACGTGGACCTGTCTTCGGACGAGCCGCGGCTGCTCGACTGGCTGCGTGCCGGGCGGCACGGCGACATGGAGTGGATGGAGCGCCACGGCACCCTCCGCAGCCGGCCGCAGGAACTCGTACCGGGCAGCGTGCGCGTGATCGCCGTGCGCCTGGATTACTTCCCGCCGGGGCGCGACCCGTGGGGGGTCCTGTCGCGCCCCGAGCTCGGCTACGTCTCCCGCTACGCCCTGGGACGCGACTACCACAAGCTGATGCGCCGCCGCCTCCAGAAGCTCGCCGAGCGGATTCGCGCGGCCAGCGGCAGCGTCGGCTACCGCGCCTTCGTCGACAGCGCGCCGGTGCTGGAGAAGGCGCTGGCCCGCAAAGCGGGTCTCGGCTGGGTGGGCAAGCATACCAACGTGCTTTCCCGGGACGCCGGCTCCTGGTTCTTCCTGGGGGAGCTGTTCACGGACCTGCCCCTGCCGACGGACGCGCCGGTCGAGGACCACTGCGGCAGCTGCCGAAAGTGCATCGACGTCTGTCCTACCGGAGCCATCACCGGTCCGCGCCAGCTGGACGCCCGCCGTTGCATCTCCTATCTCACCATCGAACACCGCGGCAGTATCCCCGAGCCCCTGCGGCCGGCCATCGGCAACCGCATCTACGGCTGCGACGACTGCCAGCTGGTCTGCCCGTGGAACCGGTACGCGCATCCCACGGCCGAGGCGGACTTCGCGCCGCGCAACGGTCTCGACGCGCCCGCCCTGTCCGGGCTGCTGGGCTGGAGCGAGCAGGAGTTCCTGCAGCGTACCGAGGGGTCGGCGATCCGGCGGATCGGGCACCAGCGCTGGCTGCGCAACGTCGCCGTGGCACTGGGCAACGCGCCGCCGTCGGCCGCGGCCGCGACCGTCCTGTCGGCGCGCGCCGATCATCCCTCGGCCATGGTGCGCGAGCACGTGGCCTGGGCGCTGCGGCGCCAGCGTGGCGGATAGCCGGGATCGGGATCGCCCAGCGCCGGGCAAGGCCACAAGAAAAGGCCCCGGCGACGGACATCGCCGGGGCCTTCCCGCTGTGCTCCCCGGGGCGAGGCCGGCTAGCGAAACCATGCAGGAGTTCCCGTGCCCCCCGCCCTGTCAATCATGCTCCGCCTGCGCCGCGCGCACGCGGACATTGTCGATCAGGCGCGCCCGCCCCATCCAGCCGGCCCCCAGAATTACCAGATCGCGGTCCGCGACCTCCGGCCGACCCAGGTCGGCGACGCGGCGCACCGCGACGTAGTCCACCCGGAAGCCGGCCCGCTCCAGCCACCCGGCGCCTTCGCGCTCGAGCGCCGCATAGTCCCGCCGGCCGCCACTGATGGCATCGCGCAGAGCCACCAGCGTGCGGTACAGCGCCGCCGCGCGCTCGCGCTCGGCCGCGTCCAGGTAGCGGTTGCGCGAACTGATCGCCAGCCCGTCGGCCTCTCGCCGAATGGGGACACCCTCGATGCGCACCGCCAGGAACAGCTCCGCGACCATCCGGCGGATCACGATCAGCTGCTGAAAATCCTTCTCTCCGAACACCGCCACGTCCGGCGCGACCAGGTTCAGAAGCTTGGCCACCACGGTCGCCACGCCGGCGAAATGGCCGGGACGGGAGGCGCCGCAGAGGATCTCTGAAATCCCGGGCAGCTGCACCAGGCAGCGGGCGGGCAGGCCCAGCGGGTACATCTGCGCGGGGGCCGGTGTGAACATGCAGTCGACACCCAGTGCCTCCAGCGCGCGCCGATCCTCCTCCGGCGTGCGCGGGTAGCTCGAAAGGTCCTCGTCCTCCCCGAACTGGGCGGGATTGACGAAGATACTCACGACGACGCGCTTGGCGAGCGAGCGGGCCCGTTCCACCAGGTCCAGATGGCCCTGATGAAGGTTGCCCATGGTGGGCACCAAAGCCAGCGACCCGGCCTCGCGGCGCCAGTCGCCCGCCAGCTGCCGCAGGTCCCCCGGCTGCTTGAGCACGCGCATGCTCAGAAACAGTGCTCGGGGGCAGGGAAAGAGCCGTCGCGGACCGCGCCGACGTAGGCGCGCAGGGCCCCGGCCACATCACCGGCGTCCTGCATGAAATTGCGCACAAAACGCGGCTTGCGTCCCACGGTGATATCCAGCATGTCGTACAGCACCAGGATCTGGCCGTCGACCGCGGGACCGGCGCCGATGCCGATCACCGGGACCGGCGAGATCTCCGTGACCCGTCGGGCCAGGTCGGTGGGCACGCATTCCAGCAGCAGCATGTCGGCACCGGCCTCGCACAGGGCCCGGGCGTCGCCCAGCATGGCCTCGGCGGCGGTGTCCTCGCGCCCCTGCACCTTGTAGCCACCGAGCTTGTGCACGAACTGTGGCTGCAGTCCGATATGGGCGCATACCGGGATGCCCCGGCCGGCCAGAAACGCCACCAGCTCCGCCTGCAGCGCCCCGCCCTCGAGCTTGACCATCTTGGCGCCGCCCTCCTGCATCAACCGTGCCGCGTTGCGCACCGCGAGATCGCGCGTGGCGTAGCTGAGAAACGGCATGTCCGTCATCAGGAAGCCCCGTTGCAGGCCGCGCGCGACCATTGCACTGTGGTACGCCATCTCGTCCACACTCACGGGAACGGTGCTGTCGCGTCCCTGCACCACCATGCCGAGCGTGTCTCCCACCAGCACCACGTCCACCCCGGCTTCGTCGAGCCGCGCCGCGAAGCTGGCGTCGTAGGCGGTCAGGCAGGCGATCTTCTCACCGTCCTGCTTCAGGCGGCCGAGGGTCGGCAGGGAAACGGGACCGGCAGCGCGATCCCGCGATGTGGTGGCGTTCGTGCTCATCAGACAGAGACTCCGCACAAGCGGTGCCGGGTGCCCGGGCACCCGGCCCTGATCGGCAAGTGCGCCAGCATACCGCAGGTCCTGCGGGACAGGCCAGCGGCGGTGCGGGATACTCCGGGCCGGATCGACCGCTCGCCCGCCTGGCACCAGGCGGGCGCTACATGGCCCCCGCGGGGACCTCTGAATCAACCGCAGTGTCCTAGAGTGTCTAGAGTATCTCGGGCATCGGATTGAAGTAATGCCGGCCCGATCGCACCTGGCGTATCTGTTCGAGCAGCAGGCCGTAGGCCTCGCCGCCCTCCGCCAGGTTGATCCCGGCGGCGTTGACGATCAGCAGCGGCGCGGCGTCATAGCCGTGAAAGAACTCCATGTAGCCCTCGTTGAGGCGGGTCAGGTAGTCGCGGCTGATCTGGCGCTCGTAGTCGATACCGCGGCGCGCGATCCGGTCGAGCAGGGTCTCCACCGGCGCCTGCAGATAGATCACCAGGTCCGGGCGGGGTGGTGCCACCGCCAGGCGGTCGTGAACCTGCCGGTAGAGATCGTACTCGTGCCGGTCGAGATTCACCCGGGCGAACAGCTCGTCCTTCTCGAACAGGAAGTCGGCGATCCGCAGTGGCCGGAACATGTCGGCCTGCTGGATCTCTTCCATCTGGCGTACCCGCTGGAACAGGAAGAACAGCTGGGCGGGCAGGGCGGTATCGCGCGGCCGCGTGTAGAAGCGTTCCAGGAACGGGTTCTCGCTGGCGCGCTCCAGCAACAGCTCGCCGGAGAAACTGTCCGCCAGCCGCCGGGCCAAGCTGGTCTTCCCGACCCCGATCGGCCCCTCGATGGCGATATAGCGATGCGGCAGCACGGTGTTCTTGTCTCAGTCCAGCCGCACCAGGCCTTCGGCCGGGCAGCGACGCGCCAGTTGGTCCACCCTGCCCCGGCCCGGGATGGCCAGGGCGGGGGCGAGCTCTCGCAGCGGATGCAGCACGAAGCCGCGGTCCGCGATGCCCGGATGGGGAATGACCAGCTCGGCCGTGTTCATGCTCAGCTCATCATAGAGGAGCAGGTCCAGGTCGAGCGTGCGCGGCCCCCAGCGGACTCCCGAGCGCCTGCGGCCGTGGCGCCGCTCCAGGGACTGGAGCTCGCGCAACAGCTCTCCCGGAGGCAGGTCCGTGTCCAGGGCTGCCACCGCGTTGACGTAGTCGGGCTGGTCCGGTGGTCCCATGGGTCGGCTGCGATAGAGCGACGAGCGGGCCACCAGCCGCGTTCGCGGCAGCTTGCCGAGCTCCGCGAGCGCCCCCGACACCTGCGCGGACGGCTCCCCGAGATTGCTGCCCAGCCCGATGTACGCCCGTGCGCCGCGCGTCACCGTTGCCTCCGCCCGCGCCGCCGGCCCCGCCTGCGCCCGGCGCCTCCGCCCGACAGCATCTGCTCCTGCTCGACCCGATCGACGTTCTGTAACCGGGTCCACCAGTCGGCCAGGTCGGCGTCGACCTCCCCGGCTCCGGCCCGCAGCAGCAGGAAATCATAGGCTGCCCGGAAGCGTGGATGGCCGAGCAGTTGCCGCACGCGCTTGCCCCGCCGCCGCTCGAGGCGCGCCTGCAGCTGCCAGATCTCCCGCATGGGCACGCGAAATCGCTTGGGAATCGCCACCGCGTCGATCTCGGAGGCGACCACGTCAGAGGCTGCGACGTGCAGCGCCGCCGCGGGAGGCCGCTCCGCCTCCACCGCACCCGCTTCGTCGCGCACCGCACCCCACAGCAGCGCCGCGAACAGGAACGCCGGCGTGACCGGCCGGTCCTCGGTGATCCGCCGGTCGGTATTCTCCATGGCCCGGCGGAGCAGCCGGTCCGTGGGACCGTCCTCGCCTTCGGCGCGCAGCGCACGCTCGGTCCGCGGGAACAGCTGAGCGAACAGCCCGTGCCGCCGCAAGCCCTCGTAACTGGCCAGGGCGTGACCGGACAGGAACAGCTTCATGGACTCGTCGAACAGACGCGCCGGCGCGATCTGCCCCAGCAGCGCGCCCAGCTCGTGGATGGCATCCTCGCTCGCCTGGTCGATCGCGAACCCGAGCTTGGCGGCGAAGCGGATCGCGCGCAGCATGCGCACCGGGTCCTCGCGGTAGCGCACCGCGGGATCGCCGATCAGGCGCAGGATGCCGCGCCCGAGATCGCGCATGCCGCCGGTGTAGTCCTGGATGGAGAAGTCGGCGATATTGTAGTAGAGGCTGTTCACCGTGAAGTCCCGGCGCAGCGCATCCTCCTGGATGCTGCCGTAGACGTTGTCGCGGATCAGCCGCCCGCTTTCGTCCTGCAGTCCCTCACCCTCACCGCTGTCATGGCCGGCGCGAAACGTCGCCACCTCTACGATCTCACGTCCGAACAGCACGTGCGCCAGACGGAATCGCCGCCCGATCAGGCGACAGTTGGAGAAGACCCGCTTCACTTCCTCCGGCAGGGCATCGGTGGCGACGTCAAAATCCTTGGGCTGGTGCCCCAGCAGCAGGTCCCGCACGCCGCCGCCAACCAGGAAGGCCTGAAACCCGGCCTTATGCAGGCGGTACAGCACCTTGAGGGCATTGTCGGAAATGTTGGCGCGGGAAATGCTGTGTTCCGAACGCGGTATGATTGTCGGAGATATTGTTTCTGCCACCGGTTCCCTTGGGATTTCGCGACGCTGCAGGCGCTTATCGGGCTTGAGCAATTCGTGGTCAACCGTATAATAGCATTGGTCATGTGCCCGTGAGTACACGCCCGGGCGCGCCAACCGATACAAGCAGCTCCCTTCGTCTAGCGGTCCAGGACGCCGCCCTCTCACGGCGGAAACAGGGGTTCGATTCCCCTAGGGAGCGCCATCTTCCCGGGTGTCCGACCGCATGCAGCCAGCCCGCGCTTCGGAGCAATCTGCCGCGATCCAGCGACCCGGCCTGCTGCGGCGACTGGCGGCGATCTTCTACGACTCGTTGATCCTGCTGGCCCTGCTGATCCTCGCCACGTTCCCCCTGATGCTGTTCACGCACGGGCGGCCGATCCCCGCCGGCACCCGTGCCTACACCTTCTACCTGCTGGTGGTCGCCTGGCTGTTCTTCGCCGGCTTCTGGACCCATGGCGGGCAGACCGTCGGAATGCGCAGCTGGCGCCTGCGCCTTGCCACCGTGGACGGCGAGCCGGTGGGATGGATGCGGGCCACGCTGCGCTTTGCGGCCGCGATTCTCTCCTGGGCCGCGTTCGGGCTCGGCTTCCTGTGGCAGTGGCTGGATCCCGATGGGCTGTGCTGGCACGACCGGCTGTCGGGCACCACCCTGCAGTTCCTGCCGCGGCAACCGCGCCGGGCCGGGCCCGAGCCCGGGTCCGGCCCCGGGTGACGCCTCCCGACGGCTCAGCGCACCCGGCGGATCCCCCAGACGGCGGCAGCCACGATCAGCACTGTCGGGAGCCAGGCGGTGACCGCCGGGTTGATGCCGTAGACCTGGGCGCTGCTGAGCAGCGCGTTGTTGGCCAGATAGTAGAGGACCCCGATGACCACGCCGACCAGCACCCGCTGGCCGGTGCCGACCGACCGCAGCGGCCCGAAGCTGAACGGGATCGCCAGCAGCACCATGGCGGGCACCGTGAACGGCTCCACCACCTTAGCCCAGAACTTCGTCTCGTAACGATCGTATTCCAGCCCGTTGCCCCGGAGGTAGCGGATGTAGCGATACAGCCCCGGCAGCGTCAGGCTCTCGGGCTTGACCACGAACAGGTCTAGCAGACCGGGGCTCAGGCGCGTGGACCAGACCTTGTTGGCCTGGTGCGTGACACGCACCCCCTCCGGGCCAAAGCGCGAAGCGGCGTAATCATGCAGGGTCCAGCGGCCGGTACCGATCGTGGCGCTGCGCGCATGCGCGGCGACCACCAGCCGATGGCTGTCGCTGAAGCGGTAAATGTCGATTCCGGCAGCCCGGCGCCGCGACTGCAGCTCGGCGATGCTGACGAAACGGTTGCCGTCGCGCAGCCATAAGTGACCGTGAATCTGCATGGTCGCGTGGCCACTCTCGGCCTGGGCCTTGAGCCGGATAGCGAGCTGGTTCCCCTGCGGGGCGGCCAGGTCGCCCAGCAGGTAACAGCAGACCATCAGCACTGCGCCGGCGACCAGCGTCGCCGAGGTCAGGCGCACCAGCGAAAGCCCGGAGGCCCGCATCACCATCAGCTCGCGCCCCGCGGCCAGCGACCCCAGCCCGAACAGTGTCCCCAGCAGCACGGCGATGGGGAACATTTCGTAGGCACCCTCGGGCAGCTGCAGCAGCACGTAGCCCAGCGCCTGCAGGATGCCGTAGCCCCCGCCGACGTGCTCGATCTCCGCCAGGAAGTTCAGGAACAGGTTGAGCGCCATCAGTGCGAGCAGCACCTGCAACGTCCCCAGCAGGACCGCCCGGACGAGGTAGCGATCGACGATTTTCATTGCAGACGTCTCCACGGACCGCGCATGCCCAGCATCCATGCCCAGCCGTTCTGCCGGGCGAGCAGCGCGAACGCCGCGGCCACGCCTAGCGCGTGCACCCACAACAACCCGATCGCCGGGGGCACCTGACCATCGGCAATCCAGCTCTGGCCCACGCTCAGCAGATTGGAGTAGACCATGTAGACCAGCAGCCCCAGCAGCACCCGCGCCGAGCGCCCCTGGCGCGGCCCGCTATGCGCCAGGGGCAGTGCCAGCAGCGTGAGCACCAGTGCCGAGAGCGGAATCGACAGCCGCCAGCGCAGCTCCGCCTTGTCGCCGGGATCACTCGAGGCGATCAGCGCCGCCGTGGACTTGATGCTGTGGCGATTGCTTTCGTTGCCTGCCTGCGGCAGCTGATAGCGGATACCATGGGTATGAAAGTGCACGATCCGGAAGTCCGCCGAGCCCGGGCTGCCGCTGTAGCGGAACCCGTTCACCAGCACCAGCACCCGCGCGCCTGGTTCGATCCGCTGCTCCCCCCGCGCGGCGAAGATGACCACCGGCTCGCCGTTCCGGGTGGTGCGGATGAATACATTCCTGAGCTCGCGCCCGTTGTCGCTCGTGCCCTCGGCGTAGAACACCGACTTCCCGGAATCGAAGGCCTTGAACTGGCCCGCCGCCACGGCACCGAACCGGACCGCGCGTTCGGCCGCATGGCGCACCTCGTAGCTCTGGCGCTGCGACCATGGGCTGAGCCAGAAGGCAAGCACCGCCAGCAGGACTGCCACGGCACCCGCCAGCAGCAGCAGGGGCCGGTACAGTCGGGCCGGCCCGATGCCGCAGGCCGCCAGGGCGGTGAACTCGCTGTCCCGGTACAGGCGGCCGAAGGCGAGGATGATGGCGACGAACAGGGCCGCCGGGATGAGCACCGTGAAATACTGCAGCGCGACGAGCCCCAGCAGGTGGAAGATCACGTCCTGGCTGAGCTTTCCGGCTGCCGCGTCGCTGAGGAACCGCACGTAGCGTGAGCTGACCAGAATCAGCATCAGGACGCCGGTCGCGGCGGCCCAGGTCTGCCCGACCTCCCGGAGGATATAGCGGTCAATTCGACTCAGCATGCACGTTCCGGGAAGAAAGGCGATTTAAAAAAATTTCCGCTTCCAATACACTACGTACTCGGATGCGGAACCGTAGTGGTGGCCGCCGCGCAGCGCCTGACACCCGCTGCACCGCCGGCCCGCGCCACACCGGGAGATTCCGGGCCGGAACATACTGGACGATGTGCGCGCGCACACGGTGCGCGGGAGGATGTTCCGCACTTTGCCAGCCCCGAACCCGGTCGGCAACACGCTGCGCGTCCGGCGAAACAGGAGACGGTGATCCCGCGCCGTCCGGAGCCCGTCGCGGGCCAGAACCAATACGAGCGAAAGCCGATCCATGCCGGCCCTGCCCCGTGTGCCGGCGTCGAACCAGGAGTGATTCGATGGACTACTCGGTCAAGAGCGGAAATCCCGAGAAGCAGCGCGTCGCCTGCGTGGTGGCGGGCGTATTCGATCATCGCCGCCTGCGCGGAGCGGCCGCGGACATCGACCGCGTCAGCGGGGGCTACATCTCCGCGATCGCGCGCCGCGGCGACATGGACGGCAAGGTGGGCCAGAGCGTGCTCCTGCACAACGTCCCGAATACCCTGTGCGATCGGGTGCTGCTGGTGGGCTGCGGCCGGGAGCGCCAGTTCGACGACAAGGCCTACCGGCGGGTGAATTCCCAGGCGGCGAAGGTGTTGGCCAACTACGGTGCCCGTGACGCCGTCAGCTTTCTCACGGACCTGCACGTGCGCGGCCGTGACATCTCGTGGAAGGTGCGCACCGCGGTCGAGGTGACCGAGCACGCGCTCTATCGCTTCGAGGAGTTCCGCAGCGAGAAGGAGGAGCCGCCCCGCCCACTGCGCCGGATGACCTTCGGCACGCCGAGCCGGCGGGAACTGCCGGCGGGCGAGCAGGCCATCGCGGTCGGCCGCGCCACGGCCGCCGGGGTCAAGCTGGCGCGCGATCTCGGCAATACGCCCGGGAACGTGTGCACACCCACCTACCTGGCCGAGCGGGCGTTCCAGATCGGCCGGGAGAAGGCCGACCTGAAGGTGCGCGTGCTGGAAGAGAAGGAGATGACCGAGCTGGGCATGGGCGCCCTGCTCAGCGTCTCCCGGGGCAGCAGCGAGCCGGCCAAACTGATCCTGATCGAGTACCAGGGCGGCCGCCCCGAGGACCGGCCCTACGCCCTGGTCGGCAAGGGCGTGACTTTCGACGCCGGGGGCATCTCGCTCAAGCCCGCCGCCGCCATGGACGAAATGAAATTCGACATGTGCGGTGCGGCCGCCGTGTTCGGCAGCATCAGCGCGGTGGCCGACCTCCGCCTGCCGATCAACGTGGTGGGCGTGGTGCCCTGCTCGGAAAACCTTCCCGACGGCGCGGCCAACAAGCCCGGCGACATCGTCCGGACAATGTCCGGCCAGACCGTGGAAGTGCTGAACACGGACGCGGAGGGCCGTCTCCTGCTGTGCGACGCCCTGACCTACAGCGAGCGCTACAAGCCGCTCACGGTCATCGATATCGCCACGCTTACCGGGGCGTGCATCATCGCCCTCGGGCATGAAGCCAGCGCCGTCTATGCCAATGACAGCTCGCTGGCGCGTGCCCTGGTCGCTGCCGGGGAGGCCAGCGGCGACCGGGGATGGGAAATGCCGCTGTGGGACGAGTACAAGGAACAGCTCAAGAGCAACTTCGCCGACACCGCCAACGTCGGCGGCCGGCCGGCGGGCAGCATCACCGCGGCGTGCTTCCTGTCCCGCTTCACCGGCGAGATGCGCTGGGCGCACCTGGACATCGCCGGCACGGCCTGGAAGAGCGGCAAGGAGAAGGGCGCCACCGGCCGGCCCGTGCCAATGCTCCTGGAATACCTGCTCGAGCGTGCCCAGCGGCACTGAATGACCCGTATCAGCTTCTACCTGCTTGCCGACAGTGGGCCCGAGGCCCGCCTCCGGGTGGCCTGCCGGCTGGCGGAAAAGGCCTACCTGCAGGGCCAGGGAGTGTATCTGCACGCCGATGGGCCCGCCCAGGCGCAGCGCCTGGACGAGCAGCTCTGGAGCTTCCGTGACGGCGCCTTCGTTCCGCACGCCCGCTACGACGAGGAATACCGTGAACCGGTGGTCATCGGCCACGAGGCCGCCGCGCAGCCACCCCAGACCGGCGTGCTGATCAACCTGGCCGAGGCGGTTCCGGCATTCTTCGGGCGCTTCGATCGCCTGCTGGAGATCGTCTCCGCCGGTGAGGAAGCGCGCGGCAGGGCGCGCGAACGCTTCCGCTTCTACCGTGATCGCGGCTACGATCTGGAGACCCACGAACTGGCGCCGAGAAACCGATGATCGACAAAGACGCCGACGACAACCAGCAGAGCATGGACTTTGCCAAGGGGGAATGCAGCGAGGGGAATACCGCCGGGGGACATCCGGCGGGAGAGATCCCGACGCTGAACCAGGTGGTCGAGCGGGACGCCGCCCAGGCCCAGCCGGATACCCGCGGGGATCTGGAGCAGGCCCTGGACGACCTGGAGGCCCTCACCGGGCGCCTGCACGCCGAGGTGCTCGGGCAGATGCGCCTGTTGATGGAACAGGCGCTCGAGCGGGCGCTGGCCGGGATCCGCGAGTCCCTGCTGGCCGAGCTTGACGAGGAACTCGCCCGTTGTGTTCCCGCCGCCGTGGACGAAGCTCTCCGCTACGGAACCGGCAAGGACTGATCTCGGTCGCTTCGGCCCGCGGTTGCGGCCGCCCGTGCGCGCGGGGTCGCGCGACAGGCGCTGGTATAATGCCCGCTTTTCGCCTTGCCAGGCGCGACGCATTCGCGGCGCCGCGCGGCCGACAGCATTCGATACGCAATGGACAAGACCTACGACCCCCATACGATAGAACAATACTGGTACCGGACCTGGGAAGAACGGGGCTATTTCGCGCCCCGCCCCGCCCGGCCCGGGGCGGGCAGCTTCTGCATCATGATCCCGCCGCCCAACGTGACCGGCAGCCTCCATATGGGGCACGCGTTCCAGGACACGCTGATGGACACCCTGGTGCGCTACCACCGGATGCGCGGCGACGCGACCCTCTGGCAGGCGGGCAGCGATCACGCCGGGATCGCCACCCAGATGGTGGTGGAACGCCAGCTGGCCGGCGAGGGGAACGACCGGATCTCGCTGGGCCGCGAGCGTTTCATCGAGCGTGTCTGGCAGTGGAAAGCCGAGTCCGGCAACGCCATCAGCGGACAGCTGCGCCGGCTCGGCGCCTCGCTCGACTGGTCGCGCGAACGCTTCACCATGGACCGGGGACTCTCCCGCGCGGTGCGCGAGGTGTTCGTACGACTCCACGATGATGGTCTGATCTACCGTGGCAAGCGCCTGGTCAACTGGGACCCGGTCCTCGAGACGGCCATCTCCGACCTGGAGGTCGTCGCGCAGGAGGAGCGGGGCCACCTGTGGCACCTGCGCTACCCGCTGGCCGGTAGCGACGGTGGACCGACCGCCGAATACCTGGTGGTCGCCACCACGCGCCCCGAGACCATGCTGGGCGACACCGCCGTGGCAGTGCACCCGGAGGACGAGCGCTACCGGCATCTGATCGGGCAGCGCGTGTGCCTGCCGCTAACCGGGCGCCTGATCCCGGTCATCGGCGACGATTATGTCGACCCGGAATTCGGCACCGGATGCGTGAAAATCACGCCGGGGCACGACTTCAACGACTACGCGGTCGGCCAACGGCATTCGCTGCCCCTGATCAACGTGTTCACGCCCGACGCGCGGATCAACGACCAGGCACCGGAGGCCTACCGGGGCCTGGATCGTTTTGCCGCGCGCGAGCGGATCGTCGGGGACCTGCGGGCACAAGGGCTGCTGGAGGCGGTCACCGATCACACGCTGATGGTGCCCCGCGGGGACCGCACCGGCGAAATCCTCGAGCCCTATCTGACGGACCAGTGGTTCGTGCGCGTGAAGCCGCTGGCGGAGCCTGCTATCGCGGCAGTCGAGCGCGGCGACATCCGCTTCGTTCCCGGCAATTGGGCCCGGACCTACTTCGAATGGATGCGCAACATCGAGGACTGGTGCATCTCGCGCCAGATCTGGTGGGGACACCGGATCCCGGCCTGGTACGACCCGCAGGGCAACATCTACGTCGGCCGTAGCGAGGCCGAGGCGCGCCGCCGCGGCGGCCTGCCCGACGAGGTCTCGCTCGAGCAGGACCACGACGTGCTGGACACCTGGTTCTCGTCGGCGCTGTGGCCCTTCTCGACGTTGGGGTGGCCCGAGCAGACCGAGGAGCTGCGCCGCTTCTACCCCACGTCCGTGCTGGTCACGGGCTTCGATATCATTTTCTTCTGGGTCGCCCGGATGATCATGATGGGGCTCAGGTTCACCGGGGAGGTCCCGTTCCACGACATCTATATTCATGGCCTGGTGCGGGACTCGGACGGGCAGAAGATGTCCAAGTCGAAGGGCAACGTGCTCGACCCGATCGACCTCATCGACGGCATCGATCTCGAGTCGCTCGTGGTCAAGCGCACGCGCGGCCTGATGCAGCCGCAGATGGCACACTCCATCGAGAAGGCGACCCGCCGGCATTTCCCACAGGGTATTCCCGCCTTCGGCACCGACGCGCTGCGCTTCACCTTTGCCGCGCTCGCGTCCACCGGGCGGGACATCCGCTTCGATCTGAACCGGGTCGAGGGCTACCGCAACTTCTGCAACAAGATCTGGAATGCGGCCCGCTACGTCCTGATGAACGCGGAGGGCCAGGACCTAGGCACGGACACCGAAGGGCGCTGCCTGAGCCAGGCCGAGCGATGGGTCCTGTCGCGCCTGTCACGCACGATCGATGCCGTCCACGAGCACATCGCCGGCTATCGCTTCGACCTCATGGCGCACGCGCTTTACGAGTTCGTCTGGGACGAGTACTGCGACTGGTACCTGGAGCTGTCCAAGGCGACCCTGCACGACGCCGATGCCGAGCCGCGCAGCCGGCGTGGCACACGCCACACGCTGGTGCGGGTGCTGGACAGCATCCTGCGCCTGTTGCACCCGCTCATGCCGTTCATCACCGAGGAGATCTGGCAGCGCGCGGCCCCGATGCTTGCCGACAGCGGGCACAGGCCGGAGACGATTTGCCTGCAGGCCTACCCGGAACCCGGCGAGCTCGTCCGGGACGAGGCGGCCGAGCAGGAGATGGACTGGGTGATGGGGTTCATCCTGGGACTGCGGCGCATCCGCGGCGAGATGGACATCGCGCCCGGCCGGCCGCTGCCGGTGTTGCTCCAGGACGCGGACCGGCGCTCGCGCGAGCGCGTGGATGCCCACCGGGCCTATCTCGACACGCTGGGCCGGGTGGAATCGATCCGCTTCATCACTCGCGGCGAGTCGCCGCCGCAGGCGGCCACCGCGCTGCTGGGGCGCATGAAGATCCTGGTGCCGATGGCGGGCCTGATCGACACGCGCGCCGAGCTTCAGCGCCTCGACCGCCAGATGACCAAGCTGCGGCAGGATCTGGAACGCACGCAGCGCAAGCTCGCCAACGAGTCCTTTGTGCAAAAGGCCCCGGCGCAGGTGGTCGACAAGGAGCGGGGCAAGCTGGACTCGTTGCGCCAATCCCTCGACGAGCTGCAGGCCCAGCGCGAGCGGATCGCGGCGCTCGACTGAACCGCCTGGCTCAGTTGCCGCCGCCCTCGAGCCGCCGCAGGTGCTTCCGGGTCAGCTCGTAGAGCCGGCGCGAGGGCCCGACGTCCTCGTAGACAGGATCGCCCTCCTCGTCCTCGGCCACCACGCGGGTGCCCTCGACGTAGGGGAGGGCGCTCTCGAGTTCATCCAGGGCCGACGAGATCAGGTCCGTGATGATCTGGGACTCGGTGCGCAGCGGATACATCTCGGTGAGCGCCGCGATCCGGGCCGCATCGTGAACCGGGAGGCGTACGCCGTACTCGCGCGCGGTAAGCTTGTCCGCGGCCTTGCCCTCCCACTCCTGCACGAGCTCCTTGATCGACATCTGAGTTCCTCGACGAATGGGCGGGGCTCCCCGCGACCCCGCGTTCAACCCGACATGGCCCGACCCGATCAGCCGACGCCGTTCAAATGCAGGATCAGCTGCACCAGTCCCCACAGGCTCAACACGAAGACCACCGTCGCGAACAACCCGATCACGATATAGTGGATCGGGCGTCCACGCGTCGTGTCCCGGCGGTAATTCTTCTCGCTCTGGACGCCGAAAAAGGCGGCGAGCACACTCCAGACCACGTGCCAGAAGCCGGGAGTTTCATCCCCGCTGGGCTCGTTCATCCGCATCCTCCTGCTCGGCGCGGCGATTTTACCAGTCTTGCCGCAGATATTGTTAGGCCCCTGAGCCATCGTGCGCTTCGCCGGGCGGGGGCCGGAGCACGGCGCGGGCGCACCACGCATCGCGCCCGCAACATCGCCGGCGGAGCGCACGATGGTTCCCTGCGGCGGCAGCCACCTGTGATACGATTGCCGCATCCGCCGCACCGCACCCGTCCGTGGCGGCACGGGCGATGTCAGCCGCGTACCGTTAAAGACCCGATGCCCTCAGACATCCACGAAGCCATCGCCACGATCGCCACCGTAATCCTCGGCAAGGACCACGAGATCCGGCAGGCCATGGCCTGCCTCCTGGCGCGGGGTCACCTGCTGATCGAGGATATCCCGGGCGTGGGCAAGACCACCCTGGCACAGGCGATCGCGCACACGCTGGGCCTGGAGTTCCAGCGCATCCAGTTCACCAGTGACCTCCTGCCCGCTGACATCACGGGCACCTCCGTCTACGAGCGCGATACCGGCCGCTTCCGCTTCCTGCCGGGGCCCATATTCGCGCAACTGGTGCTGGCGGACGAGATCAACCGCGCCACGCCCAAGAGCCAGAGCGCCTTGCTGGAAGCGATGGAAGAGCAGCAGGTCACCGGTGACGGCGAGACCCGTGCGCTGCCGCGGCCGTTCTTCGTGGTCGCCACCCAGAACCCGACTTACCAGCTCGGCACATTCCCGCTCCCGGAATCCCAGCTGGACCGCTTTCTCATGCGGCTGCGGCTGGGCTACCCGGACCCGCGGGCCGAGCGTGCCCTGCTGCAGGAGCGCGACCGGCGCGCGCTGATGCGCTCGCTTTCCCCTGCCCTGTCGCCCGAGGAGCTGATCGCGCTGCAGTACCGCGTCGAGCAGGTGCACGTATCGGATGCGCTGCTGGACTACGTCCAGGCCCTGGTCCGCTTCACCCGCGAGAGTGCCGGCTACCGTACCGGGCTGTCGCCCCGGGCCGGGCTGGCGCTGCTGCGCAGCGCGCGTGCCTGGGCCCTGATCGACGAACGCGGGGAGGTGCTCCCGGAGGACGTCCAGGCAGTGCTGGCGCCGGTCGTCGCCCACCGCCTGCATCTCAGCGACGAGCAGGAATACGGCGATGCCCGGGTGGTGCAGCAGCTGCTCGAGTCGGTCGCCATCCCCTGAGTCCCGAGCATGCGCTCCCTCGCGGCACTGCGGCAACGCGGACAGCAGTGGGCCGCGCGGCGCCTCAGCCGGCGGCCCGGCCCGGTGCGCGTGGGGCGCCGCCACCTGTACATCCTGCCCAGCGGCTACGGGCTGGTCTACGCGCTGATGCTGTTCGTGATCCTCCTCGGGGCCATGAACTACAGCAACAGCATGTCCTTCGCGGTCTGCTTCCTGCTGGGCGGGCTCGCGTTGGTGGCGATGCATCACAGCCACCGGAACCTGCTCGGGCTGCGGGTCGCCTTCGCCGGCGCGGCAGCGGTGCGGGCCGGACAAGACGCCGCCTTCCGCATGCGCCTGGAAAATCCCGGGAGCTTGCGCCGCCTCGGCATTGCGATCGAATCCCCGGACGGAACCGTCGAGCTGGTGGACCTTGCTCCGGGCGGCTCGGCCGTCGTCACGCTACACGTGGCCGCAACGCGACGCGGATGGCTGGCCGCGCCGCGGTTCGCGCTGAGCACACGCCAGCCGCTGGGCCTGTTCCACGCCTGGAGCTGGATCGACATCGAGGGCGAATGCCTGGTCTATCCCGCGCCCGCCGCCGACGCGCCGCCCGTCCGGCGGAGCGGGAGCACGCACTCCGGGGAGGCCGGAGGCCGCCGGCGCGGGAGGGAGGACTTCGACGGACTGCGCAAGTATTACCCGGGCGACTCCTCCCGGCACATCGCCTGGAAGGCCGTCGCGCGCCAGCAGGAGGTGATGACCAAGGTCTTCCTGGACACCTCCGACCGGGCCCATCGCCTCGAATGGGACAGTCTGCCGGAATTCGATCCCGAGCAGCGCCTGCGCATCCTGTGCCGCTGGATCCTGGACTGCCACGCGGCCGGAGTCGACTACGGCCTTGCGCTCCCGGGCCGGGACATCCCGGTGGGGCGTGGCCCCGCCCAGCGTGAACGGTGCCTTGCCGCGCTGGCGCTATTTCCCGCGGCGGAGCCCGGATGAGCATGTACCGGACCGAGGCGCTCCCCCCGGCCCGCCTGAGACTGCTGCTGGCGAGCCTGCTGGCCGTCACGTTGCCGCTCATCCCCTACCTCCCCGGCTGGATCTGGCCGGTGGCGGCCGCGTGCGCGCTGTGGGCGGTGCTCGGGAGCTGGCGCGCCCTGCCAATGCCCCCGCGCTGGCTGCGGGTGTTCCTGGCGGCGGCGATGCTCGCAGGAGTCTACTTCAGCGAAGGCGGCCTCAACGGCCAGCGGGCCGGCGCCTCGCTGCTGGTGGTGATGGTTTCGCTGAAGCTGATGGAGACGCGCAGCTACCGCGACGGCATGATCCTGGCGTTCCTCGCCTACTTCCTGGCCTCCACGGGATTCCTGTTCGGCCAGTCTATCCCCCGCGCGGCCTACCTGTTCGCGTGTCTGCTCCTGGTCACGCTGACACTGGCCGTGGTCGCGGCGCCGGGTGTCGCGCTGCGGCTACGCTCCCGCCTGCGCTGGGCCGGCGCCATGCTGGTGCAGGCGGTACCGCTGATGCTGGTCATGTTCGTGCTGTTCCCGCGCCTGCCGGGTCCGCTCTGGGGCGCACCGCACGGGACCACGGGCCTGACCGGCCTGGGCAACTCGATGTCACCCGGGGACATCACCCATCTCGCACAGTCGCAGGCCGTCGCGTTCCGGGCGTACTTCCCCGGCAGGCCACCACCGGAGAAGAAGCTCTACTGGCGCGGACCCGTGCTGTGGCACTACAACGGCCGTCAGTGGACCCGCGGCCACCCCGCCCGGCGCGAAAACGAGAAGCTGGTGCCGCACGGCAGGGCCATACGCTATCGCATCATGCTCGAGCCCAGCGGGACAACCACCCTGCCGGCCCTGGATGTTCCCGCCGGCGGCGGCGGCACCGGTGTCCACCTTTCCCCGGGCCGGACACTGGTCCGGGACCGTGCCGTTGACCACCGCCTGGAGTACCGGGCGGTCTCCTACCCCGATGCCGTGCTCGGTCCCCGCCTGCCCCCGTCCGAGCACCGCCGGGCCCTGCAGCTGCCGGCCGGCATCGACCCTCGGGCGCGTGCCCTGGCGGCAGGCTGGCGCAAGCGGGGCCTGGCACCGATGCAGATCGTGCGTCGGATCCTGCGCCGCTTCCACAGCCAGGACTACTACTACACGCTGAATCCACCCCCGCTCGGCGCGGGCGCAGTGGACGATTTCCTGTTCCACACCCGGCGGGGCTTCTGCGAGCATTACGCCAGCGCCTTCGCTTTCCTGATGCGCGCTGCAGGCGTGCCCGCGCGGGTGGTCACCGGGTATGCCGGTGGGGAATACAACCCCTTGGGCGGCTACTACATCGTCCGCCAGTCGCATGCGCATGCCTGGGACGAGGTCTGGATCGAGGGACGGGGCTGGGTACGCGTCGATCCGACCGCGGCCGTCTCCGCCAAGCGCATCGAGCCCGGAATCGCGACCAGCGGCGGTGCCGGCGGCGGCGGGGATGCCGGCTTCAGTGGCTCCGGCATCCTGCGCCAGGCCCGTCTCGGCTGGGACACGCTCAACCAGGCGTGGGACGCCTGGGTTCTCGCCTATGGCCCCGAGCACCAGCACCTGGCCATGGCCCGGCTGGGGCTGGGCGGCCTGTCGACCACCGGGATGGTGATCCTGCTCACCGTCATCGTGACCGGTTTCATGGGTCTGCTGACGCTGTTTCTGATCTGGCGCCACCGTTCCCGCGGCGGCGACCCGGCGCTGCGCGCGTGGCGGCGCTTCTGCGCCCGCCTGGCCCGCGCGGGGCTGGCGCCCCGCCGCGGCGAGGGTCCGCGCGACTACGCCCGGCGCGTGGCGGCGAGGGAGCCCCGGCTGGGGCCCGACGCGGAGGCCGTTTCGGGCCTGTACATCCGCATTCGCTACGGCGGTGACCGCAATCCGGGAACGCTGGCCGCGCTGCGGCGGCGGGTGGCGCTGTTCCATCCGCTGCCGCGCCGGTGGCGCGTCCTCATGCGAGCGCGACGCCGTGCTCGCGGGTCGCGTGGAAACTGACCTCCGGCCAGCGCTCCATGGTCAGATCCAGGTTGACCCGGGTCGGCGCCACGTAGACCAGCGCGTCGGCATGGTCCCGCGAGAGGTGCTCCCTCGCCTTGTCGCGGAATTCCTCGAGCTTTGCCGGGCTGTCACAGGTCACCCAGCGCGCGGTTGCCACCGGCACGCTCTCGAACCTGCAGTCGACGCCGTACTCGGTGCGCAGACGCGCCGCGACGATGTCGAACTGCAGCGGGCCGACGGCGCCGAGGATCAGCTCGTTGCTCGCCAGCGGACGGAACAACTGGGTCGCCCCCTCCTCGCACAACTGGGCAAGCCCCTTCTGCAGGGCCTTCATGCGCATCGGATCCCGCAGCACCGCCCGCCGGAACAGCTCCGGAGCGAAGTTCGGAATCCCGGTGAACTGCAGCTCCTCGCCCTGGGTGAAGGTGTCGCCGATGGCGATGGTGCCGTGGTTGTGCAGGCCGATGATGTCGCCGGGCCAGGCCTCCTCCGCGTGCTCGCGCTCCTGGGCCATGAACGTCAGAGCGTCCGGAATCTTGAGGTCCCGCCCGGCGCGCACGTGGCGCAACTTCATGCCCTTGTAGAAGCGTCCCGAGCACAGGCGCAGGAACGCGATCCGGTCCCGGTGCGCCGGATCCATGTTGGCCTGGACCTTGAACACGAATCCCGTCAGCGCCTCCTCGTCGGGCCGCACCGTGCGGGTCACGGTCTGGCGTGGCTGCGGCGGGGGCGCCTGTTCCACGAAGTCGTCGAGCAGCTCCTGGACACCGAAGTTGTTGATCGCCGCGCCGAAGTAGACCGGCGTAAGCTCGGCGGCGAGATAGCGTCCGGCATCGAAGGCGTCGCTCGCCTCGCGCACCAGCTCGATCTCCTCGCGGAACGCGTCCGCGTCGCCGCCGAGCGTCTCCTCCAGCTCCGGGTTGTCCCGCCCGTCGATGTGCCGCCGCTTACCGGCACGCCCGTCCTTGCGCGCCTCATACAGGTACAGCCGGTCCTCCAGCAGATGGTAGATGCCGCGCAGGCGCCGGCCCATTCCGACGGGCCAGGTCACCGGCGCGCAGCGGATGCCGAGCACCCGCTCCACCTCGTCCATCAGCTCCAGCGCCTCGCGCCCCTCGCGGTCGATCTTGTTGACGAAGGTGAAGATCGGCGTCCGGCGCAGCCGGCACACCTCCATGAGCTTGATGGTCCGCTCCTCCACCCCCTTGGCGGCGTCGATCACCATCAGCGCAGAGTCCACCGCGGTGAGCGTGCGGTAAGTGTCCTCGGAGAAGTCCTCGTGGCCCGGCGTGTCGAGCAGGTTCACGACGCGTCCGGCGTAGGGGAACTGCATCGCCGAGGTGGTCACCGAGATGCCGCGCTCCTTCTCCATCTCCATCCAGTCGGAGGTGGCGTGGCGCGTGGCCTTGCGGCCCTTCACGGCGCCCGCCATCTGGATCGCGCCGCCAAACAGCAGGAGCTTTTCCGTGAGCGTGGTCTTGCCGGCGTCCGGGTGCGAGATGATCGCGAACGTGCGCCGGCGCGCGGCCTGGTCGTGAACTTCGGACATTCGGGTATTCGTCGGAAAATCGCGTGGGTCAGCCGCCCCGGTCCCAGAGGGGACCGGCGGAATCCAGGCCGTGGATTCTACCAGAGACGTGCCGTCGTGGCGCGACCGGAAAGCGCCCGCTACAGGCCGCGCAGCAGCACCAGCGCGTCCTCGCGCCCGCGCGCCGCGGGATAGTACCCGCGCCGCACCCCGATCTCGACGAAGCCGCTGCGCGTGTACAGTCGTACCGCGGGGCGGTTCGACGGGCGTACCTCGAGGAAGGTATTGAGCGCCCCGTGCCGGCGCGCCACCTCCAGCATGTGATCGAGCAGCTGCCGGCCGAGCCCGCGGCCCTGGTATTCCGGGTCGATGCAGATGTTGAGGATGTGGCTCTCGTCCAGGAACACCGACATGATGCTGTAGCCGACCAGGCGCTCGTCCAGCTCCATCGCCCAGGCACAGTAGCCGGCCCGAAGACATTCGCGGAAAATCCCGGCGGTCCAGGGAAAGGCGTAGGCACGCCGCTCGATGTCCATCACCCGGCCCACGTCCCCGGGCATCAGTGGGCGCAGGGTCACGGGAGGCATTTCCGGCACGGCACTCATTGGTCAGCGTCTCCCAGCTCTCGCATCGCCAGTTTGAGGTCGGCCCAGGCCTTGCGCTTCTCCTGCGGTGAACGCAGCAGGTACGCGGGATGATAGCTCACCACCAGCGGAATCGCATCCGGACCGTAGTAGTGCACCCGGCCGCGCAGCCGACTGATGCCGGTATCCGTCTGCAGCAGCCGCTGCGCCGCGATCCGGCCCACCGCCAGGATCAGCCGCGGCCGCACCAGCTCCAGCTGGCGGCGGAGATAGCCGGCGCAGGCATCGGCCTCCTCCGGCTTCGGGTCGCGGTTCTTCGGCGGCCGGCACTTGACGATGTTGGTGATGAACACGTCGTGCTGGCGGCTGCGGCCCATGGCCCGCAACATCGCGTCCAGCAGCTTGCCGGCGCGACCCACGAAGGGCTCGCCCTGGCGGTCCTCCTGGGCCCCGGGGGCCTCGCCGATGATCATCAGGCTGGCGTCGGGGTCGCCGACCCCGAACACCGTCCGGGTACGCCCCTGCGCCAGGCCGCAGGCACGGCAGCCCGCCACCGCTTCGCGCAGCTGGGCGAGGTCCATGCGCGCCAGCGGGGTCGCCACCGCATCGCTCTGCCCGGCCGATGCGCGGGACGGCTCCGCGGGTCCGGGCACCGCCGCGGGCGGCCGTTCCCGCCGCTCCCACAGCGGTACCCCGAGGGCCTGCAGGCAGGCACGCTGGCGGTTACGGCTCATCGGATCGCCAGCCGTACCGCTACACCTCCCCCATCTGCGGATGGAATCGCTGCACCGGCTGCAGCAGCTTGTTGAGGGCGTTGACGTACGCCTTGGCCGAGGCGATCACGATGTCGATGTCGGTTCCGGTGCCATTGACGATCCGGCCGTCCCGGCTCAGCCGGACGGTGACGTCACCCTGGGAATCGGTGCCGCTGGTGATGTTGTTCACCGAGTAGAGCAGCAGCTCACCCTCGCTGGGATAGATCGCCTCGATCGCGCGGAACGACGCATCCACGGCGCCGGCGCCCTTGACCTCGGCGTGGCGTTCCTCGCCGTCCACGTTCAGCGTCACGATCGCCGCGGGCTGCTCGCCCGTCTCGGAGCACACGCGCAGGGACACCAGCTTGATGCGCTCGTTGGCCTGGGTCAGCTCGACGTCGGAGACCAGCGCGTGCAGGTCGTCGTCGAAGATCTCCCGCTTCTTGTCCGCCAGGTCCTTGAAGCGCCGGAACGCCTCGTTGAGTTCTTCCTCGCGCTCGAACACCACGCCAAGCTCCTTGAGCCGCGTGCGGAATGCGTTGCGGCCCGAGAGCTTGCCCAGCACCAGGCGGTTGGTGTCCCAGCCGACGTCCTGCGCCAACATGATCTCGTAGGTTTCGCGGCTCTTGATCACCCCGTCCTGGTGGATGCCCGACTCGTGCGCGAAGGCGTTGGCGCCGACGATCGCCTTGTTGGGCTGGACGTTGAAGCCGGTCACGGTGGCCACCAGGCGCGAGCACGGCATGATCTGGCGGGTGTCCAGGTCCACGTCGCAGTCGAAGTGGTCCTGCCGGGTGCGCACCGCCATGACAATCTCCTCGAGCGCGGCATTGCCGGCCCGCTCGCCAAGGCCGTTAATCGTGCACTCGACCTGCCGCGCACCGCGGCCCACCGCCTCGAGCGAGTTCGCCACCGCCAGCCCGAGGTCGTTGTGACAGTGCACGGAGAACACCGCCTGGTCGCTGTTGGGCACGCGCTGCATGAGGTTCTCGATCAGGTCCCCGAACTGGCTGGGGACGTTGTAACCCACCGTATCGGGGATGTTGATCGTGTTGGCCCCGGCGTCGATCGCGGCCTCCACGATCCGGCACAGGAAGTCGTGCTCGGAGCGGCCGGCGTCCTCCGGTGAAAACTCAACGTCATCGGTGTACTCGCGCGCCTGGCGCACCGCACGCACCGCCTGCGCCAGCACCTCGTCCGGGCTCAAGCCGAGTTTCTTCTCCATGTGGATCGGCGAGGTGGCGATGAAGGTATGGATGCGGGCCCGTTCAGCCTCCTCGAGAGCCTCCGCGGCCCGATCGACGTCCGCCGGGTTGGCGCGGGCGAGACCGCAGATCACGCTTCCGCGCACCGCCCGCGCGACCGCCCGGACCGACTCGAAGTCGCCGTTGCTGGCGGCCGGGAACCCGGCCTCGATCACATCCACGCGCAGCCGCTCAAGGGCCTTGGCAATACGGACCTTCTCCTCGCGCGTCATCGAGGCTCCCGGGCTCTGCTCCCCGTCCCGGAGGGTGGTATCGAATATGTAAAGCTTGTCTTTGGCGCTCATCGCTTCACTCCGCTGCCATGCCGCTCGTCGGGCGTGGATTCGCCGGGTACGCCGCCAGCGACATGCTGTCATTCATCCTGGAAATTTCGGAATTCGGTGCTTGCTTGTGTGTCCCGCGAGGGACTTGAGAGTGCGGATATGCTGCCCCTCAGGGCAGCAGTCGCAGGCACAGCAGGAGGGTGGCCCGGGACTTGGGCCGGGAGGCGCGGCACGTTTTGGATTTGATTGTCTCGCGCTTACTCATACCGGCGGTCCGGCCTTGCGTCGACGGTGTGCTTGACTATAGACGAGTTGCCCCGCCTTGCCAACCCCGTCGCCGTCGCCCACGCTTCACCGGCCCCGCCCGCGCCGTCCGCCCCGCAGCCGGCGCATTCCCGCCAGCACCGGACCGGAGCACAGGTACAGGAAGAACACCCCGAACAACACCTGGGCCGGATTGATGGCAATCAGGATGAATACCAGCACCACGGCCAGGATGTACCGGAACGGTACCCGCTCGTTCAGGTTGATGTACTTGAAGCTGTGATAGCGGAAGTTGGACACCATCAGCAGCCCGGCCACCACGGTCAGGATCAGGGCGGGGAAGCCAAAATCATGTCCGGAGATGCCCGCTTCGCGACAGACCCACACCATGCCGGCGACCACCGCCGCGGCCGAGGGGCTCGGCAGACCCTGGAAGTAACGGCGGTCCTGCCTCTCCGCCTGGGTGTTGAACCGCGCCAGGCGCAGCGCGCCCCCGGCCGCGTAGACGAACGCACCCAGCCAGCCGACCTTGGCCCAATACCAGCCGTATTGCGACATTCCGGACAGGGCCCAGGAGTACACCACCAGCGCCGGGGCCAGGCCGAAGCTGATCATGTCGGAGAGGCTGTCGTACTCCTTGCCGAAGTCGCTCTGGGTATGGGTCATCCGGGCTACCCGCCCGTCCAGGCCGTCCATCAGCATGGCGACGAAGATGCCGATGGAGGCCAGGCGGAAGTTGCCGTTCATCGCCGCCACGATGGCATAGAAGCCGAAGAACAGCGCGGCGGTCGTGAACAGGTTGGGCAGCAGGTAGATGCCGCGCCGACGGCGCGGCTCCGGCGCGCCGTCGGAATCCTGGCTGTCCTGTTCAGTGGACATTCCCGTTCGCTCCGGAGTCATCCGGCCTGGCCCGACCGGGGCCACGCCCGCTGCGCCAGGCTGGCCGACGTCAGTTGCGGCTCCGGTCTACCAGCCGATCCTGCGCGATCCACGGCATCATCGCGCGCAGTTTCTCGCCGACCTGTTCCACCAGGTGCCCGGAGCTCAGCCGGCGGCCGGCCTTGAGCACCGGGTTGCCGGCGCGGTTCTCCAGGATGAACTCCTTGGCGAAGCTGCCGTTCTGGATCTCCTGCAGGATCTCCTTCATCGCCGCCCGCGAGTGTTCGTTCACCACGCGCTTGCCGCGCGTGAGATCGCCGTATTCCGCGGTGTTGGAGATCGAGTAGCGCATCGTGGCGATGCCGCCCTCGTACATAAGATCCACGATCAGCTTGAGCTCGTGCAGGCACTCGAAGTAGGCCATCTCGGGCGCATAGCCTGCCTCGACCAGGGTCTCGAAGCCACCCTCGACCAGCGCCGTGAGACCACCGCAGAGCACCACCTGCTCACCGAACAGGTCGGTCTCGGTCTCCTCACGGAAGCTGGTCTCGATCACCCCGGCGCGGCCGGCGCCGTTGGCGCAGGCGTAGGACAGGGCTATCTCCCGGGCCTGGCCCGAGTGGTCCTGCTCCACCGCGATCAGGCTGGGCACGCCGCCGCCCTTGGTGTACGTGGAACGCACCAGGTGGCCGGGCCCCTTGGGCGCGATCATGATGACGTCGATGTCCTCGCGCGGCTCGATCTGGCGGAAGTGGATGTTGAACCCGTGGGCGAAGGCCAGCGCAGCGCCGGGCTTTATGTTGGGCGCGATGACGTCGCGGTAGAGGTCCCCCTGGTGCTCGTCCGGTGCCAGCACCATCACCACGTCCGCGCCACGGACGGCCTCGGCCAGTGACTTCACCGTCAGCCCCGCTTCGCGCGCCTTGGCGACCGAGGACGAGCCCTCGCGCAGGCCCACGACCACCTCCACGCCCGAGTCGTTGAGGTTGTTGGCGTGGGCGTGCCCCTGGGAGCCGTAGCCCAGGATGGACACCTTCTTTCCCTTGATGACCGAAAGGTCGGCGTCTTTGTCGTAGTAGATATTCATCATGAAGCGTTTTCCCCTGAACCGGTCTGTGGCGATGCCGACAGCGGTGTTCCCGCCGCCATCGGCGTTCCGGACCCGGCACGCGGCCGGCCGGGGGCCGGAGCCGTTCGCCCCGGACCCGCACGCGTGTCTGCTTCCGGCGTGACGATGCCCCGGCCTGCGGGGCGCGGCCGGCCGGACTCGGCCTACTTCCCGGGCAGGCCCAGGGCGGACTCGCCCCGCGCGATGCCCGATACCCCGGTGCGTACCACCTCGAGCACGTTGTCCTCGCCCGCCGCCTCGAGGAAGGCATCCAGCTTGGCCGCGTCGCCGGTCATCTCGACCACGTAGGTCGAGCCTGTGACATCGATGATGCGCCCGCGGAAGATCTCCACCAGGCGCTTCATCTCCTCGCGCAACTCGCCGCGGGCCAGCACCTTGGTGAGCATCAGCTCCCGCTCGATATGGCTGCCCTCGGTCAGCAGCACCAGCTTGACCACGTCGATGAGCTTGTTGACCTGTTTCATGATCTGCTCGATAACGTCGTCGCTGCCTGAGGTCACCAGGGTCATGCGCGAGAGCGTCGGGTCCTCGGTGGGCGCCACGCTGAGCGATTCGATATTGTAGCCGCGGGCTGAAAACAGTCCCGCCACGCGCGACAGGGCCCCCGACTCGTTCTCCAGCAGGATCGACAGTATATGGCGCATCGCTTACACCAGAATCATTTCGTTCTGGCCGGCCCCCGCCGGAACCATCGGATAGACATTCTCGGTCTGGTCCGTGATGAAATCCATGAACACCAGGCGGTCCTTCATTGCCATCGCTTCCTTCAGCGCCGGCTCCACGTCGGCCGGGTCCTCGATCTTCATGCCCACGTGCCCGAATGCCTCCGCCAGCTTGACGAAGTCAGGCAGGGCGTCCATGTACGACATGGCATAGCGACCCTGGTAGAAAAACTCCTGCCACTGCCGCACCATGCCCATGTAGCGGTTGTTCAGGTTCACGATCTTGATCGGGGCCCGATACTGCATGCAGGTCGAAAGCTCCTGGATGCACATGATCACGCTCGCCTCACCCGTGACGCACACCACCGGCGAGTCCGGGTGCGCCATCTGCACGCCCAGCGCCGCCGGCAAGCCGAAGCCCATGGTGCCGAGGCCACCGGAGTTGATCCAGCGGTTGGGCCGGTCGAACTTGTAGAACTGCGCCGCCCACATCTGGTGCTGCCCCACGTCGGAGGTGATGTAAGCGTCGCCGCCGGTAACCCCATACAGGCTCTCGATCACATGCTGGGGCTTGATTACCTTTGCGCTGTGGTCGTAGCGCAGGCAGTCGGTCCCGCGCCACTCGTCGATCTGCTTCCACCAGGTCTTCAGGGCCTTCTGGTCCGGCCTGCCGGAACCCTCCTTCAGGTGCTTGTTCATCTGGCCCAGGACGTTGCTCACCGAGCCCACGATCGGTACGTCGACCCTCACGGTCTTGGAGATGGAAGCCGGGTCGATGTCGATATGCACGATGCGGGCGTGCGGGCAGAACTTGGCCACGTTGCCGGTGACGCGGTCGTCGAAGCGTGCCCCGATGGCGATCAGCACGTCGCAGTGGTGCATCGCCATGTTCGCCTCGTAGGTGCCGTGCATGCCGAGCATGCCGACGAACTGCGGATCCGTACCCGGAAAGGCGCCCAGGCCCATGAGCGTGTTGGTGACCGGATAGCCCAGCAGCCGGGCGAACTCGGTGAGCTCCTTCGAGGCTCCGTCGAGCACCACCCCGCCGCCGCTGTAGATCATCGGACGTTGCGCCGACAGGATCAGCTCCACCGCCTTGCGGATCTGTCCCGCATGGCCCTTGCTCACCGGCTTGTAGGACCGCATGTCGACTCGCTTGGGATAACTGAAGCGGGTCTTGGCGACCTGAACGTCCTTGGGGATGTCCACGACCACCGGTCCGGGGCGGCCGGTGGTGGCGACGTAGAAGGCCTTCTTGATCGTGTCCGCCAGGTTCTCGACGTCCTTGACCAGGAAGTTGTGCTTGACGCAGGGCCGCGTGATGCCGACCGCGTCCACTTCCTGGAAGGCATCGCTGCCAATGGCATGGGTCGGCACCTGCCCGGTGATCACCACCATCGGGATCGAATCCATGTAGGCGGTGGCGATCCCCGTCACAGCGTTGGTGACGCCCGGCCCCGAAGTCACCAAAACGACGCCCGGCTTGCCGGTCGCGCGGGCATAGCCGTCGGCCGCGTGAGCGGCCCCCTGCTCGTGCCGCACCAGCACATGCTGGATTTCGGGCTGGTTGTTGAGCACGTCGTAGATGGTCAGCACCGCGCCGCCGGGATAGCCGAAGACATGCTTGACGCCCTCCTGCCTCAGACAGCGGCAGAGAATATCGGCACCGGTCAATTCCACTGGGATCACTCCTGGCAATATGCGCTTGCGCTGGAAATGTGCAGGAACCTTCGGGACTCGATGGTGCGCCCGGGCGGCCTCACCCGAGCGCACGGACCGCCTGGAGGTAAACCACAAAATTACTTGTATCGGCGCGCGAAATCAAGCGAGAATGGCGCCTGCAGGCGGTTCCGGCGCGGGCAAATGCCGCTTCCCGCATCACCGGCGTGCGGAACATTCAATTCGTCCAATTTTCCGCCCCCGGCTTGCCTTCGACCCTCCGGGCGCCCCCGGTGCCGGAGCGCTGCCGGGAACCCATAACACGAAGCAACCCGACCCTTACGCACCACCAGGAACGGCCCGACTCATGCGCGCATCCCAATACCATCTTTCCACCACGAAGGAGACGCCGGCCTCGGCAGAGATCGTCAGCCACCAGCTCATGCTTCGGGCCGGCATGATCCGCCAGATGGCGGCCGGCCTGTATACGTGGATGCCGCTGGGGCTACGGGTGCTGCGGCGGGTGGAGCACGTGATCCGGGAGGAGATGGACCGCAGCGGCGCGCTGGAGGTGCTGATGCCGATGGTGCAGCCGGCCGAGCTGTGGCAGGAATCCGGCCGCTGGGACCAGTACGGCCCGGAGCTGCTGCGCTTCCAGGACCGCCACTCGCGCGACTTCTGCCTTGGTCCGACGCACGAGGAAGTGATCACCGACGTGTTCCGCCGGGAGGTGCGCAGCCATCGCCAGCTACCGATCAATCTGTACCAGATCCAGACCAAGTTCCGCGACGAGATCCGCCCACGCTTCGGCGTCATGCGCGCGCGCGAGTTCCTGATGAAGGACGCCTACTCATTCCACCTGGACGAGCCCAGCCTGCGCGAGACCTATCAGGCCATGTTCGACGCCTACCACCGGATCTTCGCGCGACTGGGCCTGGGGTTCCGCGCGGTGCGCGCCGATACCGGCAGCATCGGCGGGCAGCTCTCGCACGAGTTCCACGTGCTGGCCGAGTCCGGCGAGGACGAGATCGCTTTCTCCACCGACGGCGACTACGCTGCCAACGTCGAGCTCGCCGAGACGCCGCCGCCCGCCGGCAACCGCCCGCATCCGGGCGAATCCCTCGCCCGCCACCCGGAATCCGCCGATCGGGTTCCGGCGGAGCGGCGGGTTAAGGTCCATTTGCTCCACGGCGCCGACGGCACTCTCGTGGGACTGGCGCTGCGCGGCGATCACGAGCTGAACGAGCTCAAGGCCGACAAGCTGGGGCAGGTGGCTTCGCCCGTCCGCCTGGCGACGCCGGGCGAGGTGCGCCAACGCCTCGGCGTCGACGCCGAACGCGAGATCGGACCGGTGGACCTCGACTGCCCGCTGATCGCCGACCACGCGGTCGTGCACATGGCCGACTTCGCGTGCGCAACCAACGACGGTGCCGGGCATTACACCGGCGTCAACTGGGGTCGCGACACGCTGGAGCCGGCGATCGCCGACCTGCGCAACGTGCGGGCCGGGGATCCCAGCCCCGACGGCCGGGGCACGCTGCGGATCGCCCGGGGCATCGAGGTCGGGCACATCTTCCAGCTGGGCGACAAGTACAGCACCGACTTGAACGCGCGCGTGCTGGACGACAGCGGCGAGGAGCGTGCCGTGATCATGGGCTGCTACGGTATCGGCGTATCGCGCGTCGTCGCCGCCGCCATCGAGCAGAACAACGACCAGCGCGGGATCATCTGGCCCGACGCACTCGCCCCTTTCCAGGTCGCCCTGGTGCCCGTGAACATGCCCAAGTCGGAACGGGTACGGGCTGCCGCGGAAGACCTGCACCGGTGCCTGACCGAGGCCGGCGTGGCGGTGCTGCTCGACGACCGCGGCCTGCGTCCGGGCGTAATGTTCGCCGACATGGACCTGATCGGCATCCCGCACCGGCTGGTGGTCAGCGAGCGCGGCCTGGATGCCGGGACGTTGGAGTACAAGGGACGACGGGATGAAAAGCCCCGTGACATCCCCGCGGAACAAACCCTCGAGGAGCTGCTCGGCAGATTCCGGGGCGCGCTCTGATCGACGCGGATGGCAGCGTGGTGCCCGCTTCGCCGTGCTGCTGGCCGCGGTGCTGGCGTGTTCGTCCGGCACGGTGTCGGCTGCCGCCAGACCCCCGGAGGGGCCTGACCCCGGCCTGGTCAGGGCTCTGCGGGCGGCGCTGGCCAACGACCCGCCGGGCTTCCGCAACCGCTACGCGGCGGAAGTCTGGCTGATGGACATGTCGCACCGCCTGCGCCCCTTCGTCCCGGACCCGAAGCGGCGCCTGAAGCTGCTGCGGCTGATCCATGCCGAGGCGCGCCGGGCCGATCTCACCCCGGGGCTGGTGCTCGCGGTAATCCAGGTGGAGAGTGGCTTCCACCGTTTTGCCATTTCATCGAGCGGGGCGGAAGGGCTGATGCAGGTGATGCCGTTCTGGCTTAACCGCCTGCACCGGCCTCACGCCAACCTGTTTCACCCGGAAACCAACCTGCGCCTGGGCTGCGCGATCCTGCACTATTACCTGGAAAAGGCCCACGGCGACCTGGTCGAGGCGCTGACGCTGTACAACGGCAGCTACGCTCGGGGTCCAGCCTACGCGCGCAAGGTCGTACACGCGCTGAACCACCGCTGGTACCGGCAGTAGGCGACCCTACAGGATGAGGAAATCGTCGCCCGGCTCGCCCTGGAAGCGTTCCAGCCACACCGCCCGCACCCGGGCCGCCGGGGGCCCATCGTGCAGCCACACCTCCAGCTCACCGACGCTCGCCTGGCTGCCGCCGGCCACCACCTCGACGCGTCCGTCAGGCAGGTTCCGCACCCAGCCACGCAACCCCAGCCCGCTCGCCCGGGCGCGGGTGGCGGCGCGGAAGCTCACACCCTGGACCCGACCCTCGACCAGAAACCGGCGCCGGACTTCGTTCATGGCCGCCTCCGTCAGGGGTGGTTTTAGGTTTTACGCTTTAGGTTTCAGGTAAGAAGGGTTCGGTGGTTTCTCCGGGCCGGCTGGCTTCGGGTTCCGCGTGGTAGATGCTTCATGCGTTTGCGCCCGACGAACTCGTTCCCCGGCGGGGTGTCGGATCGCGCTCTTACCTAAAGCCTAAAACCTAAAACCACCCATCCCCTAAAGAAAGGGGCCCCGAAGGGCCCCCCGGAAACGCCGTTGTGCGGCGACGATTACTTCCACTTGCCGGCCAGGTAGGCCTTGTCCGACTGCTCGGTCACCCCAAGCTTCCAGGGTCCGCGGTGCTTGGCGTGATACTCCGCGCGCTGGACCGCGTGCTGGGACGGGGACTTGTTGATGTCGAACTCCTGGCCCGGATAAATGAGATCAGGATCCGTGATCTTGCTGCTGTTGTCCTTGTAGATCAGCGGCCACTCGTACGGATTGCCGTAGGTGTCCGGCTTCTTCGCGATGTCCCACAGGTTATCGCCGCGGACCACGGTGTAGGTCATGTGCGCAGCCGCCTTGGCCGCCGCCTCCTTGGCCTGCTTCTCGCACTGTTGGGCATTGCTCTGTGCCTGGTCGGCGAGCTGCTTTGCTCGGGCATTGTCGCCGTTCGCCGCGGCCGTCTCGGCCTGGCTGATGGTATCGGCGATGCCCTGCCAGTCCTTGCAGCCCGCGACCTTGGCGGAATCCAGCGCTGAGCGGGCATCATTGATCGCCTGAACCGTGGCGGCAGATGGTCCCTGCTCCTTGTGTTCCTGCTGCGGCTGCTGCGGCTGCTGCGGCTGCTGCGGCTGCTGCGGCTTCTGTGGCGTAGATGCACAGCCCACCGCGAATCCCGCCGTGAGCCCCACGACCAAGAGCTGCTTCCACCAGAATCTGTTTCGCATGGACAACCACTCCACGGTTAGGCGTTATTATTCCAAACGGCAACGGCCGCCCTGCGACCCATAGCCGCGCCTTGAGGGACGTTATCACCCGCCTTTTCAGGGTGTCAATCGCCCTCTCCCTGGCGCGGGCGCCGCCGGCACCGGATCGCACCCGGGGACCCGGCGAATGCCCGGAGCGCCAGCCGTGCGGCTGCCCCGCCCGGAAAACCCGCCTCCCTCCGGCGCTACCGCCGCGGCCGCCGTTCCAGCCGTCGCCCCGGGGCCGGTGTTTGCGGCCGCCGGCGGTGGCGTCGTGCTCAGCAAGATTAGTATCTTTGGGCGATTCAGCAAGTCGCGGTTTCCCCGGGGTCCCGGCCGCGAACTCCGGGCAGGGACTTTGCATGACCAGCGAGGAGGACCACGCGATGAACGTCACCATTTACCATAATCCGCGGTGCTCGAAATCCCGACAGGCGCTTTCGCTCCTGCGGGAGGCCGGTGTCGCGCCGACCATCGTCGAGTACCTTAAGACACCGCCGTCGGAGTCGGAGCTGGCCAGGCTGCTGGAGATGCTCGGCCTGGAGCCGCGGGAGCTGATGCGGCGCAAGGAGCGCGAGTACCGCGAGCTCGGTCTCGACGATCAGGCGCTGGGCCGCGACGCGCTCATCCGCGCCATCCACGAGCATCCGAAGCTGCTGGAGCGTCCGGTGGTGGTGCGCGGGGATCGCGCGGTGCTCGGACGCCCCCCGGAACGGGTACGGGAGCTGCTGGACAATGGCTGAGGTGCTGGTGCTGTACTACTCGCGCTATGGCGCCACCGCCGATATGGCCCGTCTCGCCTGCCGCGGCGTGGAGGAGAACGCCGGCGTGGCGGCGCGCCTGCGCACGGTCCCGGCAGTCTCCGCGGAGACTGCCGCGATCGCGCCCTCCGTTCCGGACGCCGGCCCGCCCTACGCGAGCGTGCGGGACCTGGAGGAATGCTCGGGTCTGATCCTCGGCAGCCCCACCCGCTTCGGCAACATGGCCGCCCCGCTCAAGCACTTCCTGGACGGTACCTCCGCGCTGTGGCTGTCCGGCGGCATGGTCGGCAAGCCGGCAGCCGTATTCACCTCCACTGCGACGCTCCACGGCGGACAGGAGGCCACGCTGCTCTCGATGATGCTCCCGCTCATGCACCACGGCATGATGCTGCTGGGCTTGCCCTACACGGAGCCGGACCTGCACACCACCACCAGCGGCGGCACGCCCTACGGTGCCAGCCACGTCTCCGGCCAGCGCAGCGACCGTCCGTTGACCGACGAGGAGAAACGCCTGTGCCGTGCCCTCGGACGGCGGGTCGGGGAGACCGTCGTGCGCCTGGGTGGCGCGCATGCTCGCGGCTAGCACATTTCTCACCACCGTCCGGCGCGAGGGCGTCGAGGCGCCGGCCTGACAGGGCGCACGGACCGGAACGCGGTGCCGGCGCAGTTGACGCTACGTCAAGCCGGCTGGAGGGAGTACGTCCCGTCAGGGCGAGCGGATCGCCGGCCGCAGCAGCAGGAGGGTGGCGGGAAATGCGGGCTAGTTGCCCAACATCTCCCGCAGGAAAGGGATCGTGAGACGGCGTTTCGCGGCCAGCGCGGCGCGGTCCAGGCCATCCAGCAGCCGAAACAGGGTGTCCGGATCGCGCGGCTGCCGCCGCAGCAGGTAGCGCCCGGCATCGTCGGACAGCACCAGCCCGCGGTACCGGGCCCGCAGCTGCAGGGCGCACAGCAGCTCCTCGTCGTCGAGCGGCTGGAGGCGGAATACCGGCCCCCAGGCCAGGCGCGACGAGAGATCGGGAAGCCGCAGTCCGATGCCGGCGGGCGGCCCGTCGGCCGCCGCGAGCAGCTGACCTCCGCGCTCGCGCAAATCGTTGCACAGCGTGAACAGGGCCCGTTCCCATTCCGGATCGCCGGCGATCAGCTGCACGTCGTCGACGCATACCTGGTCCAGATCCTCCAGCCCGTGCAGCACCCCGGGCCCGGTCGCGGCGAGCTCACGCAGCGGCAGGTACACCGGTCGTCCGCCGCGGTCATCGACTTCGCGGCACGAGGACTGCAGCAGATGCGTGCGCCCCACCCCCGCCGGCCCGCACAGGTAGCAGGTCCGGGCACCCCCGCCGGCGGCCTGTGCCCGCACCGCGTGCACCGCGGCGCGGTTGGGTCCTTCGCAATAGTTGCCGAAGCTGCAGTGATCGGCCAGCGTCAGGTGCAGCGCCAGTTGCCGGAACCGCGTCCGCTCGCCCCCGCTCATGACGCCTTGCCGGCGAACCGATAGTACAGCTGCGGTCCGGACTGGCCGCTGCCGGCCGTACCCGACCATGTGGCACCATTTCCGGGCGGTTGCGCCTGCTGCAGAGTGCGGCCCAGGCCGATGATCTGCTGCAGGTGATTGGCACCGCTCGTCAGCGCCAGGCTGAGCAGCAGACGGTCTCCCTGTACCCCGAGCACCGTGACACCGCTGACCGCGGAAAGCCCCCGCAGGTAGTTCAGTACCCGCGCATAGCCGTCCAGCCCCTGCACACCGGATACCGTCATCGCCGCCGTCTGTCCGCCGTTCTGGCCGCGCGAGGCGTAACGATTGATGTACAGCTCGGCCAACCGGTCGGTCGCCGACTTCAGGTTCGCTGCGGCATCGGCGCCGTCGGTCTGCCAGCTGTCGCGGTTTCCGCCCTGGATCAGCGTCCACCGCCCCCGCCAGCCACTGCTCGCGTGAGACAGCCGGCCGATCAGCACGGCGTTGGCGTGGTAGCGCTTTGATGCCTGCATCACCTGGCCGAAGAACCCGCCCCAGATGTCGGCGAACGCCACCGACTGATGGTCCTGCTGGTCCATCAGCGGCAGCGCCATCGGCAGCCCTTGCCGGTGCGCCTGTTTGCGCAGCGCCTGCACGAAGCTGCCCTGGCTGGAGCGGCTGACGATCCGCCGCTGGCCATTGTCCTGGACCGCCAGCCATACCAGTGTCGCAGGTCGTTCGTCACCCCAGACGAGCTGGCCGTTGTTGCGCAGCAGCCGCTTCACTGCGGGCGGGCTGAAATCCGCCACCAGCTCGAGCTGCCCGGAGCTGTCGGTCTCGTACTGGTACTGCTGCACGTAGGCGTCGATATTGCTCACCGTCGCCGACAGCCCCTGGGCCGAGGATCCGGACAGCCGCGTCAGGACGCGCCCGAGGGCGGTTCCCAGCGCATCCTCGCGGGCCTGGGAGGACTGGTCGGGCACCTGCACGCGCGCCTGGTACAGACCCGTGACGTTAACGGCGAACGCCCGCGCCGGCAGGCACAGCAACAGGACCAGCCCGAGCGTGACCGCGACGGCCGGCAACTGGCTGGGGCTGGATCGGGGCATCGACATGATCGCCGCGGCTCGCGCTTCAAACGGTTTTCAGGGGTCAGGTACAATAGCACAAGGAAGCGCCGATTGATTCTGGCTTCCCGCGGGCCGGGGATGGCCCGGCGCGGATCCGGCGCCCAAGCACCCGATCCGTCGCAGCCCGATCCGGAACGCGCCGGAGCTTGCGACGCTGAAACGACAGGCAGCGGTTTCAAACAGCTCACGATATCCCGGCCGGCTGCCGCGTTGGTCGCTGCAGCCCGGTCGCCAACGCCGACAGCGCCCGGAGACCCGGTCCATGCCACCCAGAGAGCCCCTGACCTACCGCGACGCCGGTGTCGACATCGACGCGGGCAGCCGCCTGGTGGACCGCATCCGGCCGGCCGCCGAGCGTACGCGCCGGGCCGGGGTGCTCGGGGGTCTGGGCGGGTTCGGCGGGCTGTTCGAGCTCCCGCGTGGCTACCGCGAACCGGTGCTGGTCTCGGGAACCGACGGTGTCGGAACCAAGTTGCGCCTGGCGATTGAGAGCGGGCGGCACGATACGGTCGGCATCGACCTGGTGGCGATGTGCGTGAACGACATCGTGGTCCAGGGCGCCGAGCCACTGTTCTTCCTGGATTACTACGCCACCGGCCACCTCGACGTCGAGGTGGCGGCCGCCGTGGTGGCAGGCATTGCGGCCGGCTGCGAGCAGGCCGGCTGTGCCCTGATCGGAGGCGAGACGGCGGAGATGCCGGGCATGTACTCCCCCGGCGACTACGATCTGGCCGGGTTCGCGGTCGGCATCGCGGAGAAAGCCCGCTTGGTTGACGGCAGCCGGGTTTCCGACGGTGACGTGCTGCTTGGCCTGGGCTCCAGCGGTGCCCACTCCAACGGCTACTCGCTGATCCGCCGCATCCTCGCCGACACCGGTGCCGATCTCGACACGCCCCTGGGTGATTCCACCCTGGGCGAGGCCCTGCTGCGCCCCACCCGGATCTATGTCCCGGCGCTGCTGGCCCTGTTGCGGGCGGACCTGGTGCACGCCGCGGCCCACGTCACCGGGGGCGGCCTGCCGGAGAACCTGCCGCGGGTGCTGCCGGACGGCGCCACCGCCGTCATCGCCCGCGACGGCTGGCGGCAACCGGCGATCTTTGAGTGGCTCGCGGAGCGGGGCGGGGTGGAGGAAGACGAGATGCTGCGCACTTTCAACTGCGGCATCGGCATGTGCGTGTGCACCGCGCCGGAGACCGCCGAGCGCGCCCGCGCGCTGCTGGAGGAACACGGCGAGACCGTCTACCGGCTGGGGCACGTCGAGCTTGGCACGACCGGGACCCCCGCGACGGTGCGATTCGCCTGATGCCCGGATCCGGTACCTTCACCATCGTGGTGCTGATCTCCGGCAGCGGCACCAACCTCCAGGCGCTGATCGATGCCGTGCGCGCGGGACGCCTTCCGGCGCGGATCGCGGCCGTAATCAGCAACCGTCCCGGCGCCTGGGGCCTGGAACGTGCCCGTCGCGCGGGGATCGACGCGGTGGCCCTGGACCACACACGCTACGCCTCCCGCGAGCGCTTCGACGCCGCCCTGCAGGACACCATCGACCGCTACGAGCCCGATCTGGTGGTACTGGCCGGCTTCATGCGGATCCTCACCGACCCCTTCGTCGCCCGGTACGCCGGCCGCATGATCAACATCCACCCATCCCTGCTGCCGAGCCACCGTGGCCTGCACACACACCAGCGGGCACTGGAGGCGGGCGATCGCATGCATGGGGTCAGCGTGCATTACGTGACGCCGGAGCTGGACGGCGGCCCGGTGATCGCCCAGGCCCGCGTGCCGGTCCTGCCGGATGACCACGCCGATGCCCTCGCCCGCCGCGTGCAGCTCCGGGAGCATCGCCTGTATCCCGAAGTCGTCGGCTGGATCGCCCGCGGGCGGCTGCGCCTTGAGGACGGGGTGCCCGTGCTGGACGGGCGACCGCTCCGGCGGCCGCTGATTCTGGACGACCAAAGCGAGGCGTTGCCGTGAAGCCCGCCGCCCTGTTCGTGGTCCTCGCGCTCACGCTGGCCGCACCGGCAGCCCGCGCCGGCGACTTCATCCCCTCCTACACGGCCCACTACGCCTTGAGTCGCGGCGCCTTCACGCTCGCCGAGAGCAAATTCACCCTGCAGCGGGAGGCGGACGGCAGACTGCGCTACCACTCGGAGGCAGAGCCGCGGGGGCTGGCGCGACTGCTCTTCAGCGACAACAGCATCACCGAGACCAGCGTGTTCCGCCTGCACCAGGGCCGTATCCAGGCCCTGTCCTACCAGTTCGTGCATCACAACGGCGACCAGGCAGATCGCCGCAGTGTGCGGTTTGACTGGGAGAACGACACGGCGATCAGCGAAAAGGACGGCAAGACGCGCCGCCTGAAGGTGCCCCCGGGCACCGTCGACCAGATGGTGCTGCAGCTCGCGGTGATGCGGGGTCTTGCCAACGGCCGGGAGCGCATGAGCTACAAGCTCGTCGCCGACAACGAGCTCAAGACCTACCACTTCGCGGTCAAGGGGCGCGAACGCGTGCACACCGGCGCCGGGACCTTCTACACCCTGCGCGTGGAGCGCACGCAGGACCCGGACAAGACCACGGTGTTCTGGTGCGCGCCGAAGCTGGACTACCTGCCGGTGAAGATGCTGCAGCAGAAGAAGGGCGGCGCCGCCATCCGGCTGGAGCTCGAATCGATCAAGGGCCTGCCCGCCAGCTGACGGCCGCGCGGTCAGGCGCGTGGCAGGGTGACGCCCCGCTGGCCCTGGTACTTCCCGCCACGGTCCCTGTAGGACACCTCGCATACCTCGTCCGACTCGAAGAACAGGATCTGCGCCACGCCCTCGTTGGCGTAGACCTTCGCCGGCAGCGGCGTGGTGTTCGAGAACTCCAGCGTGACATGGCCCTCCCACTCGGGCTCCAGCGGCGTGACGTTGACGATGATGCCGCAGCGCGCGTAGGTGGACTTGCCCAGGCAGATGGTCAGGACGTTGCGCGGGATACGGAAGTATTCGATGGTGCGCGCCAGCGCGAACGAGTTCGGCGGGATGATGCACACGTCGGATTCGAGGCTGACGAAGCTGCTGTCATCGAAGCCCTTGGGATCGACCACCGCGGAGTTGATGTTGGTGAAGATCTTGAAATCCTCCGCGCAGCGGATGTCGTAGCCGTAGCTCGAGGTGCCGTAGGAGATGATCGGACGGCCGTCGGCGCTGCGCACCTGGCCCGCCTCGAACGGCTCGATCATGCCGCGCTCCGCGGCCATCCGCCTGATCCACTTGTCCGCCTTGATGCTCATGGACTTGCCTTATCCGGTGGGGCCCGACCGGCGCAATTAACCATAGTGGGGCCACCGCGGCAAGGGCGCCATGGCCAACCCCGGCTTCCCTTCGCAAGGAGGCCCCGGGGGGCTAGTCGTCCGCGATCACGATCTCGGGGAAGGCCGCGCGCTCGCGCCCGGCCGGTGCCGCCAGGCGCCCGGCCGTGCGCCGGGCAATCTCCAGGTAGGCTGCGGTCAGCGGGCTGTCCGGCTCGGCCACCACGGTGGGGATGCCGGAGTCGGTCTGCTCCCGGATGCGGATGTCCAGCGGCAGCTCGCCCAGCAGCACCGTGTGATACTGCTCGGCGATGCGCGCGCCTCCGCCGGCGCCAAAGATATGCTCCTCGTGGCCGCAGTTGCTGCAGATGTGGGTGCTCATGTTCTCGACGATGCCGAGGACTGCCACCTCGACCTTCTCGAACATGCGCAGCCCCTTGCGGGCGTCCAGCAGCGCGATGTCCTGGGGCGTGGTCACGATTATCGCGCCGCTGACCGGGATGCGCTGGGCAAGCGTGAGCTGGATGTCGCCGGTGCCCGGGGGCAGGTCCACGACCAGGTAATCCAGATCGTGCCACCGGGTGTCGTTCAGCAGCTGATTCAGGGCCTGGGTAACCATCGGCCCGCGCCAGATCATGGGCGTTTCCTCGTCGACCAGGAAGCCCACCGACATCACCTGCAGACCGTGCCGCTCCACCGGTTCCAGGGTCTTGCGATCGCTCGTGCGCGGGCGGCCGCTGTAGCCGACCATGCGCGGCTGGCTGGGACCGTAGATGTCGGCGTCCAGCAGCCCCGTGCGGGCGCCCTCGGCGGTGAGTGCCAGGGCCAGGTTGACCGCGGTGGTGGATTTGCCCACACCGCCCTTGCCCGAGGCGATCGCGATGATGTTCTTCACGCCGGGAAGCGGCTGCAGGTTGGACTGGACCGCGTGGGAGGCAACCTCGGTGGCCACCTCCACGCGCACCTCGCGGACCCCGTCCAGCGCCGTCAGCCGTTCCCGCACGCCCGCCTCCAGCTCCGCGTGCCAGCTCTTCGCCGGATAGCCCAGGACCAGCCGGACCCGGACGCCGCCGTCATCACCGACGTCGATCTCGCGTACCGCCCCGGAGGTGACCAGGTCGGTGCCGACATTGGGATCCTGGAACTGCTCCAGCGCCCGCTCGATGCTGTCGCGACTCACCTGACTCATGTCTTCTCCCGTTCACTGCGGCCGTGGTGGGATGCCGCTGCGCCATTGTACTAACCCGGTCAGAGGTAATGCCACGTCTCGCAGAGCGGGTGTCTGCGGAGGACGAGGCGCGGGGTCGAAGGCGTGGCGTTGCCCCGACGAGCGAGCGCAACGCGGTCATCAGCGCTCACGCACCGGCCCGCAGGGCGCTCGCCCCGTCCGGACGGCGTTGCTCGTCGCTCGTGCGGCACCCACTGCACTCCGCTCCTCGCGTCTGGCGAGACAGACCGACAGGAACGCTGAAGTGCGGCATTCCCTCTGACCGGGGTAGTACCGCAGCACCCGCCTCCTCGTTGGCACCGGTGCCCTGTGGCATAATGCGCGCTTCCTCGCAGACGGTCGCAATCCATGACGGACAAGCCGCGCAAGATCCTGGTTACCAGCGCGCTGCCCTACGCCAACGGTCCCGTTCACCTGGGACATCTGGTGGAGTACATCCAGACCGACATCTGGGTCCGCTTCCAGCGCCTGCGGGGCAACCGCTGCATCTACGTCTGTGCCGACGATGCCCACGGCACGCCGATCATGCTCAAGGCGCAGCAGGAGGGCATCACGCCCGAGCAGCTGATCGAGCGGGTCGGGGCCGAGCACCGGCGGGACTTCGACGACTTCCTGGTCAGTTTCGACAACTACTACACCACCCACTCGGAAGAGAACCGGGAGTGCGCGGAGCTCATCTATACCCGGCTCGACCGCGCGGGGCACATCTTCACCCGCACCATCCACCAGGCCTTCGACCCGGAAAAGCGGATGTTCCTGCCCGACCGCTTCATCAAGGGCGAGTGCCCGCGGTGCGGCGCGGCGGACCAGTACGGTGACAGCTGCGAGGTCTGCGGCGCGACCTACACGCCGGCGGACCTGCGCAATCCGGTCTCGGCCCTCTCCGGCGCGGTGCCCGTGGAGAAGGAGTCGCTGCACTACTTCTTCCGCCTGGGCGATTTCACCGAGATGCTCAAGGCGTGGACCCGCAGCGGCCACGTGCAGCAGGCGATGGCGCACAAGCTCGAGGAATGGTTCGAGGAGGGCCTGGCCGACTGGGACATCTCGCGCGACGCGCCCTACTTCGGCTTCGGGATCCCGGGCTCGGACGGCAAGTTCTTCTACGTCTGGCTGGACGCGCCGATCGGCTACATGGCGAGCTTCGCCAACCTGTGCAAGCGCCGCCCGGAGCTCGACTTCGAGGACTTCTGGGGCGTGAACAGCACCGCCGAGCTGTACCACTTCATCGGCAAGGACATCATCTACTTCCACTCGCTGTTCTGGCCCGCGATGCTGCACGGGGCGGGCTTCCGTACCCCGAGCGCGGTCTATGCCCACGGCTTTCTCACGGTCAACGGCCAGAAGATGTCCAAGAGCCGCGGCACCTTCATCCGCGCCCGCACCTACCTGGAGCACCTCGACCCCGAATACCTGCGCTACTACTTCGCCGCCAAGCTCGGCCCCGGCGTCGAGGACCTCGACCTTAACCTGGACGATTTCGTCCAGCGCGTGAACTCGGACCTGGTGGGCAAGCTGGTCAACATCGCCAGCCGCTGCGCCGGCTTTATCACCCGGCGCTTCGACGGCGTGCTCGCCGACGATCTGCCCGAGCCGGGGCTGTACCGCGAGTTCGCCGATGCCGGCAGCAGCCTGGCGAAGGACTTCGAGAACCGGGACTTTGCCCGCGCGGTGCGCGAGATCATGGCGCTGGCCGACCGCGCCAACCAGTACATCAACGACATGCAGCCGTGGGTGCTGGCGAAGGATCCCGGGCGCTCCGGCGAGGTCCAGGCGATCTGCACCCAGGGTCTGAACCTGTTCCGGGTGCTGATGACCTGGCTCAAGCCGGTCCTGCCGCGCCTGGCCGAGCGCGCGGAAGCCTTCCTGGGGGTAGACCTGGCCCACTGGGACGACGTCGAGCGACCGCTTCTGGGGCACCGGGTGAACGCATTCAGGCCGCTCATGACCCGAGTGGACACGGCGGCCACCAACGCGCTGGTGGCGGCATCCCGGGAGACGCTGGCCGGGAGCGGCGAACGGGCCGGGGCGGAGGCGCGGGAGGCCGCGCCCGGCGGCGAGCCGCTGCAGCCGGAAATCGGCATCGACGACTTTGCCCGCGTGGACCTGCGGGTGGCCCGGATCATCCGCGCCGAACTCGTCCAGGGCGCCGACAAGCTGCTGCGCCTGGAGCTGGACCTCGGCGGCCCCGTCCGCCAAGTGTTCGCCGGCATCCGCAAGGCCTATCGCCCGGAGGACCTGGAAGGCCGGCTGACCGTGGTGGTGGCGAACCTCGCGCCGCGCAAGATGCGCTTCGGGGTCTCGGAAGGCATGGTGCTGGCCGCCGGGCCCGGCGGCGAAGACATCTGGCTGCTGCAGCCCGACCGCAAAGGCGGCTCCGGCCCGGCGCCGGGCAGCCGAATCCGCTAGCCACGGGCGGGCCATGAACCGGGACACGCGCCGCGAGATCTTCGAGCGCCTGCGCCGCGCCAATCCGGCCCCGACCACGGAGCTCGAGTACCGCAGCCCGTTCGAGCTGCTGGTCGCGGTGGTGCTCTCCGCCCAGGCCACGGACGCGGGTGTCAACAAGGCCACCGCGAAGCTGTTTCCGATCGCCAACACCCCGCAGGCCCTGCTCGATCTCGGCGAAGACGGCCTGCGCCGGTACATCCGCACCATCGGCCTGTTCAACAGCAAGGCCCGCAACCTGATCCGCGCGGCGCGGATCCTGGTCGAGCAGCACGGCGGTGAGGTGCCGCGGGAGCGCAAGGCGCTGGAGGCCCTGCCCGGCGTGGGACGCAAGACCGCCAACGTGATATTGAACACCGCCTTCGGGGAGCCCACCATTGCCGTGGACACCCACATCTTCCGGGTGGCGAACCGGACCGGGCTGGCGCCCGGCAAGACCCCGCGTGCGGTCGAGGACCGACTACTGCGCGTGGTCCCCCGCGAGTACCGCAAGGATGCCCACCACTGGCTGATCCTGCACGGACGCTACGTGTGCACCGCGCGCCGGCCCCGCTGCCCGGGATGCGTCATCGCGGACTTGTGCAAGTACCGGCACAAGACCCCGGAGGCCGGCTGAACATGTTCCTGGGAGAGGACCGCGAAAGCTACCGCAAGGCCTTTGCCGAAGCCTGGCGCAAGGCCCGCGCCGGCGAGCCGCTCGAGCCGCTCGAACGGATCATCGCCGACGTGGTCGCCGAGCATCCCGAGTATCACCGGGTGATCGGGCAGGGCGAGCGTGCCCTGCAGCGGGAGTACCTGCCGGAGACCGGCGAAACCAACCCGTTCCTGCACATGGGGCTGCACATCGCCCTGCGCGAGCAGGTCTCGGTGGACCGCCCGGCGGGCATCCGCGGCATCCACGCCAGCCTGGCGCGGGTGCTCGGCGGGGAGATGGAGGCCGAGCACCGGATGATGGACTGCCTCGCCGAGACCCTGTGGCAGGCGCAGCGCCAGGGGACCATGCCCGACGAGCACGCCTACCTGCTGTGCCTGCAGGAGCTGGAACGCAAGCTGGGGGTGCCGCCCGGACGCGGCTAGCGGAGGGCCGGCGCCGGCACGCGCGGGGTCACCCGTCGCCGCCGCGGCGGCGTGCCGCGACCGCCAGGCGCAGGGCGTTGAGCCGGATGAAGCCCTCGGCGTCCTTCTGATCGTAGGCGCCGGCGTCGTCCTCGAAGGTCGCGATGCTGGCGTCGAACAGGCTGTCGCTGTCCGACTTGCGCCCGACCACCATCACGTTGCCCTTGTACAGCTTCAGCCGCACTACGCCGTTGACGTGGGCCTGGGTGGCGTCGATGGCGCGCTGGAGCATCTCGCGCTCGGGGCTCCACCAGTAGCCGTTGTAGACCACGCTGGCGTAGCGCGGCATCAGCTCGTCCTTGAGGTGGGCCGCTTCGCGGTCCAGGGTGATCGATTCGATCGCCCGGTGGGCACGCAGCAGAATGGTGCCGCCCGGCGTCTCGTAGCAGCCGCGCGACTTGATGCCCACGTAGCGGTTCTCGACGATGTCGACCCGGCCGATGCCGTTGTCACCGCCGATGCGGTTCAGGCGCGAGAGCACCTCCGCCGGGCTGAGCTCCTCGCCGTCGATGGCGACCACGTCGCCGCCGCGATAGCTCAGCTCCAGGTAGGTGGGCTGGTCGGGGGCCAGTTCCGGGGCCACCGTCCAGCGCCACATGTCCTCCTCGGGCTCGACCCAGGGGTCTTCCAGCACTTCGCCCTCGTACGAGATGTGCAGCAGGTTGGCGTCCATCGAGTACGGCGACTTGCGACCGTGGCGCTCCACGGGAATGCCGTGCCGCTCGGCATAGGCCAGCAGCTTCTCGCGCGAACCGAGGTCCCACTCGCGCCAGGGCGCGATCACGCGAATCCCCGGGCGCAGGGCATAGGCACCGAGCTCGAACCGGACCTGATCGTTGCCCTTGCCGGTCGCGCCGTGGGAGACCGCGTCGGCGCCGGTCTCCGTGGCGATCTCCACCAGCCGCCGGGCGATCAGGGGCCGCGCGATCGACGTCCCCAGCAGGTACTCGCCCTCGTAGATGGCGTTTGCCCGGAACATCGGATAGACGAAGTCGCGCACGAACTCCTCGCGCAGGTCCTCGATGTAGATATCACGCACGCCGAGGTGCCGGGCCTTCTCGCGGGCCGGCTCCAGCTCCTCGCCCTGGCCCAGGTCGGCGGTGAACGTCACCACCTCGCAGTCATAGGTCTGCTGCAGCCACTTGAGAATCACGGAGGTGTCCAGCCCGCCCGAATAGGCGAGGACGACCTTCTTGACATCCGACATGGGAACCTCGAGCTGTTGCAGGCCCGCCGACCGCAGACCAGGACGCCACCATCGCCGCGCGATGGCCCGAAAGGGCGCCTATGCTACCAGAATCCCCCCGACCTGGCCCGTCGTGGCGCGGTCTCGCGAGCCTCCCGGCCGCCTGGCGAGACGGACCCTCACCCAGTCAGTAAAATGCCCGCCATGGAGATCACCCTGACCGCCCCGGACGACTGGCATCTGCACCTGCGGGACGGTCGCGCCATGGCCGACGTCGTGGCCGCCAGCGCGCGGCGCTTTTGTCGCGCGATCGTGATGCCCAATCTGCGGCCGCCGGTCACCACCACGCGGAGCGCCCGCGACTATCGCGAGCGGATCTTCGCCGCGCTGCCCGCCGGTGCGGACTTCGAGCCTTTGATGACCCTCTACCTGACCGACAACACGGATCCCGGCCAGGTCCGGCGGGCCCGGGACAGCGGGATCGTGCAGGCGGTAAAGCTGTATCCTGCCGGCGCCACCACCAACAGCGACTCCGGCGTCACCGACCTGTCCCGGGTCGATCGGGTGCTGGAGACCATGTCCCGGCTGGGCATGCCCCTGCTGGTGCACGGCGAAGTGACCGGTGCCGGCGTGGACGTGTTCGACCGCGAACGCGTATTCATCGACAACGTGCTGGCGCCGCTGCGCGAGCGGCACCCGGAACTGCCGGTGGTGCTGGAGCACATCACCACCGCCGATGCCGCACAGTTCGTGCGCGAGGCGCCCGGTCGCATCGCCGCCACGATCACCCCGCACCACCTGCTGTACAACCGCAACGCCCTGTTCGCCGGCGGCCTGCGGCCCCACCTGTACTGCCTGCCGGTGCTCAAGCGCGAGCGCCATCGCCAGGCCCTCGTGGCGGCCGCCACCAGCGGCAATCCCCGCTTCTTCCTGGGCACCGACAGCGCGCCGCACGCGGCCGGGGCGAAGGAGAGCGCCTGCGGCTGCGCGGGGATCTATTCCGCCCACGCGGCCATCGAGCTCTATGCCGAGGTGTTCGAGCGGGCTGACGCCCTGGACCGCCTGGAAGCCTTCGCCAGCTTGCACGGCCCGGACTTCTACGGCCTGCCGCGGAACTCCGCCAGCATCACGCTGCGCCGCGAGGACTGGACGGTGCCCGAAACGCTGCCGTTCGGCGACGAGCGCCTGGTGCCGCTGCGCGCGGGCGAGCGCGTCGGCTGGAAGCTCGCGTAGATCCCGATCCGGTCGGCGGGCGCGGCCAATCGCAATTGGCGGCACCATCCGATATCCTGCGCCCATGAGCGATACCGAGCATCTGCGCCAGATGGCAACCCGCTTCCGGGGGTTTCTGCCGATCGTTGTCGACGTCGAGACGGGGGGTTTCAACCCGCGTACCGACGCCCTGCTGGAGATCGCCGCCGTCACCCTCGGCATGGACGACACCGGCAGCCTGTTCCGCAAGGCCACCTGGAACTTCCACGTATCGCCGTTCCAGGGAGCCAACATCGAGGCCGCCGCGCTCGCCGTCAACGGCATCGACCCGCACCATCCCCTGCGTCCCGCCCTGCCGGAGGACGAGGCCCTGCGACGGGTCTTCCGCGAGGTGCGACGCGAGATGCGCGAGCTGGGCTGCACGCGCGCCGTGCTGGTGGGCCACAACGCGCATTTCGACCTGTCCTTCCTGAACGCGGCGGTGGAGCGCAGCGGGATCCGGCGCAATCCCTTCCACCCGTTCAGCTGCTTCGACACGGCCACCTTGTGCGGGCTGGCCTACGGCCAGACGGTGCTGGCGAGAGCCGCGGCGGTGGCGGGCTTGCCGTGGGACACCCGGGAAGCCCACTCGGCCGCCTATGACGCCGAGCAGACCGCCGAGCTGTTCTGCCGCATCGTGAACCGGTGGCGCGATCGCTATGAAGAGGACGTGCAACGCGCCGCGGAAGCAGGGCAGGGCCTGTCCTGAAGGTGCCGGGATCGCCTCACGGCGATCCCGGCCAGCGGACGTGGTTTCCCGGTCGGGGCCCGGGTTCTACTGGGTCGCTTCGCCCTGCTGGCGAGTGCCTTCCAGCATCTTCTGCAGCTCGCCCGACTCGTAGAGCTGCATCACGATGTCACAGCCGCCGACCAGCTCGCCGTTGATGTAAAGCTGCGGGAAAGTCGGCCAGTTGGAATACTCCTTGAGCCCGCTGCGCACCTCGGGATCCTCGAGCACATTGACGTAGCCGAATTCCGCGCCGCAGGCCTGCAGGGCCTGGTTCACGCGGGCCGAGAAGCCGCACTGGGGGAAATCCGGGGTGCCCTTCATGTACAGCACCACCGGGTGGCTCGCAATCTGCTGCTTGATCCGCTCGACGGTATCCATAGGAGCCTCCTGAGCTGCGCGTCCGATTCGGCGCCGCGCTGACCTGGCGGCGCCCTGATCTATGTCTCTTGGAGCAATTGTACTAAGCCGGTCCGTGGTAACGCCACCGGCGGCGCAGCCCGGTCGTCACTGCGCGCCGCCACCGGAGACCGCGCCCCAGCCGCCGCCGCCGGCCGAGGCTACCGACAACACCTGTCCGGCGCGCACCGACATCTGCGCCTTGCCCGGCAGCGGTTCGCCGTCCAGGCGGTTCTCCCCCGGCCTGCCGGGGCCGCCACCGGCAAGTCCCCAGGGCGCGTGCGTGCGACGCTCGGTGAGCAGGGTCACCTCGGTCGGCGCCAGGAACTCGAATTCCCGCACCAGGCCGCTGCCCCCCGGTCGCACCCCCGCGCCGCCGGACCCGGAGCGCAGCGCATAGCGACGAACCCGCAGGGGGAAATTCAGCTCCAGGACCTCGATCGGGGTATTCAGGGTGTTGGTCATGTGGGTCTGCACGCCGTCGAGCCCGCCGCCGTCCCGGCCGGCCCCCATGCCCCCTCCCATGGTTTCGTAATAGTCCCACGCCGGGGCCCTGTGCGAACCCATCGCGACGTTGTTCATGCTCCCGTGGCTCGCGGCCGGCATCTTCTCCGGCAGCGCCTGTGCGAGCGCCCCGGTCACGGCGTCGACAACGCGCGTGCTGGTCTCTACATTGCCGGCGGCGACCGCGGCCGGGCGGCGGGCATGAAGCAGGCAGCCCTCGGGGGCGCGCAGGGTGATCGGACGGAAGCTGCCCGCACAGGCCGGTGTCTGGGCGGGCATCAGGCAGCGGAACACGTAGTAGACCGCGGCGGCCGTCACCGACAGGGGACAATTCACGTTGCCCGCGACCTGCGCGCCCGTGCCGGTGAAATCCACGGTAATGTTCCCGGATTCGCTCGTGACCGTGGCGACGACGGGAATATCGCGGTTGCCGCGGCCGTCGTCGTCGAGCCAGTCTTGGAAGCGGTAGCGGCCGTCGGGGATCGTGCCCAGCGCCGAACGTGCCAGCCGCTCCGCGTAGTCGTTCAGGGCCGCCAGACGCCGGGCAAAGCGCGCGGAGCCCTGGGTCCGTACGAGCTCGCCCAGGCGGCGGGCGCCGACCCGGTTGGCGCTGATCTGGGCGGCGAAATCGCCGCGGGCCTGGTCGGGGTTGCGCAATGCGGACAGGATCCGGCCCAGCGCGTCCTCGTCGACACCCTCTGCGCCGGCCACCCGGGTGGGGGCGATCACCAGGCCTTCCTCCTCGAGGTGGGAGGACAGTGGCATGGAGCCCGGCGAAGCCGAGCCGATATCCGCGTGGTGGGCACGGTTGACCACGAAGCCGAGGCGGCGGCCGTCGACGAATACCGGCGCCACGACCGTGACGTCGGGCAGGTGGGTGCCACCGAGGTACGGGTCGTTGAGCAACACCATGTCACCGTGGTGCCAATCACGGGCGGCGATCACGTCGGCCATAGCGTAGGCCATGCTGCCCAGATGCACCGGGATATGGGCGGCCTGGGCGCACAGCGCCCCCTCGGAGTCAAATACCGCGCAGGAAAAGTCCAGCCGATCGCGGATGTTCGGGGAGAAAGCCGCCCGTCGCAGGACCGCCCCCATTTCGTCACAAACGGCCGCGATCCGGCTCCCGAACAGGCTCAGCTCGATCCCTTCGTCACTGTCTGACACGTCTTTTCCCCCGGCCGGGGCCGCGTTGCAATCTTACGGTCATTCGCCTATGTTACCAGTCTTCTCGGGGGTGCTGTCGGGCCTCAGCGGCTGCCTGAGCCGTCGTGGCGAGGCGTGAGGAGGGAGTGCAGTGGCGCTGCACGACCGACGAGCAACACCGTCCATGGCGGCCCAGGCAGCCGCCCGCAGGGAGCCGCCGTGCGCCCCGCCGGCGGTGTCGCGCTCGCTCGACGCAGCACCACTGCGCCTTCGCTCCCGCGCCTGGCCGGGGAAGCGCACGGCGGCTCTGAGACCTGACAGTCCCCCCGCGAAGACTGGTATGCTGTTCCGTGAACCCGATCGAAGATCGAGCCTCCGTGCACGGAGTTTCATTTACCGGGTTTTGACACCCGACACGGACTGAAAGGATTGCACCATGGCTCATGAACTCCCCGAACTTCCTTACGCACTGGATGCCCTGGAGCCGCACATCTCCAGAGAGACGCTGGAGTATCACTACGGCAAGCATCACCGTACCTACGTCGACACGCTGAACAAGCTGATCGAGGGTACCGAGTACGCCAACATGTCGCTCGAGGACACCATCCGGAAGGCGAGCGGCAAGCTGTTCAACCAGGCTGCACAGGTGTGGAATCACACCTTCTACTGGCACAGCATGAGCCCCCGCGGCGGTGGCGATCCCAGCGGTGAGCTGGCGAAGGCGATCGATAGCAGCTTCGGCTCCATCGACGAGCTTCGCAAGCAGTTCACCGAGCAGACCATCGGCAACTTCGGCTCCGGCTGGGGCTGGCTGGTGCAGAAGTCGGACGGCTCCCTGGCGATCGTCGAGACCGACGACGCCAAGACGCCGCTGACCGATTCCAGCGTCAAGACGCTGCTCGCCTGCGACATCTGGGAGCACGCGTACTACATCGACTACCGGAACGCCCGGCCGAAGTACATGGAGGCGTTCTGGAAGCTGGTCAACTGGGATTTCGTCGCCAGCAACCTGTCGAAGTAACGCCGGGTTCGCACCGCGA